>Ga0114967_10001352_pt1 | contig 20526 bp, 16 predicted proteins | sample M_130628_MF_Meta_FD_92639 | JGI IMG/M metagenome (GOLD analysis project Ga0114967, IMG submission 92639) | Freshwater microbial communities from Lake Montjoie, Canada to study carbon cycling - M_130628_MF_MetaG | ecosystem: Environmental > Aquatic > Freshwater > Lake | place: Lake Montjoie... | reverse complement strand
CCTCGACAAATCACTAAAGTGGCAATATCTGCCCCCATCAATCTTCCTTGAATTTTAGCACCAGCTTCAATAGTTAAAGTTGCTCCATTGGTGATATAAACAATGCCACTTAGAAAATTAATATTTTTTGCATATATTGTAACATCTGAAGTAATCCTTCCAGAAAGTGTAACGGTTGTAGTCACATTCTGTTCACTGAAATAACCAATAGCAGCTACTTGTGCTTGCCCGATGATACAACTACCTAATACTAAAATTGTAAATAAAATATTTTTCATTAAAAGCCTTTTACAATCGTTGAATAATAAGTTGTTCCATCATAAATGATACTTACTATATCAGTTTTATTTGCATTAGTTGTTAAAGTTGGAGCTGACCCACCAGCCCATTTCCAATTCGAAACCGGGAAAGTTACTGTTCTTGAACCTGTCCCATCCTGAATTAATTTAATAATATAAGTCCCAGGTGTGCCATTAGAAAATGTCAATGTTATATTTCCTGATAAATTAATTGTGAATATATTGCTTAAAGAAAGATCTACATTGTTTGTTCCAGTGCTAAAATTCATTGCATCTGCAACCCCTGAAATATATTTTTTTGCCGTAATAGCCCCACTTGTTTTTACATCTGTAATTGAGGTGTTTCCTAATTGAATTGTATTTGATGTGGAGACAATCGCAGCTGCCCCAATTGCAATAGCGTTTGATAAAGCACTGCTAGCAACATCAGCAACATTTCCAATTGCAATATTATCACTACCAGAAATATTTGTTTGTAAGCTAGAAATTCCAAGAGCAACATTACCACTACCAGTTGTGTTTCCAACTAATGTAGACATTCCAACGCCTGTATTATTAGAACCAGTAGTATTATTTGGTAGCGTTCCATATCCTAATGCAGTGTTTTGAATACCAGTGGTATTTGAATAAAGCGAACCACTTCCATTTACAGTATTATATGAACCAGTTGTATTTGAGCTTAATGAATTCCTTCCTATTGCAGTATTTAATTGCCCTGTAGTATTACTTGATAAGGAATTATGACCAACCGAAGTATTCCATGAGCCTGTTGTATTAGAATAAGATGAATAGTACCCTAATGAGGTATTACCGGTTGCAGTTGTGCTTGAATATAATGACCCAACTCCATAAGCAGTATTATAAGAACCAGTTGTATTAAAATATAATGCCAAATGTCCAATAGCAACATTAGCTTGCCCTGTTGTATTTTTATTCATTACTTGATACCCAACTCCTGTATTATTATTACCACTAGTATTAGTGTTTAAAGATTGATACCCAATAGCAGTATTTGATTGTGCAGTATTATTTTCTAATGACCCAGCACCAATTGCAATACTTCCTATTGCTGATGTACTTTTATATAGTGCATTACTACCAATAGCTACATTTGCTTGGCCTGTTGTATTTTCAAATAATGCATCTAAACCAACTGCTGTATTTAAATAACCAGTTGTATTTTTCTTTAATGCTTCGTAACCAATTGCAGTATTCCAACTTCCACTTGTATTTGAAGTTAAGCTAAGTCCCCCAACAGTTGTATTAAATTGTCCAGTGTTATTTGCCGCAGTTGAGCTTCCTTTTAAAGATTCATAACCAACAGCAGTATTCCCTGTTGTTCTACCAGTTGTTCTATCATCTGCATAATACATTGCATTGTAACCAATTGCCGTAGATTCAGAATTTGCCTGATTTAAACTTAAAGACCCAAATCCAAAGGAGGTATTATAATTACCTGATGTATTATGTCTATTAGAACCATAGCCAAGTGCTGTATTATTAGAACCAGAAATATTAAGCTCTAGTGGATATGATCCAATAGCTGTATTATAATTTCCTGTTGTATTTAAACTTAAACTAGAAAAACCAATTCCAGTATTATCCATACCGGTAGTGTTATATCTTAAAGTCTGTGAACCCATTGAAGTTATTCTTGCCCCTGTTGTATTGGAGATCAAGGAAACACTTCCAACTAATACATTTGTATTATGTTGTCCAGAACCTAGTCCAACTGTAATTCCATTTACAGTCAAATCATAAGCACCTAAATTAGTTGCTTGAGCAGCACCAGTATATGGAACACCAGCAGTAACTGATGTTGTAACTGTTCCATCCGCTCTAAGGTATTGTGTTGATAAACCACCAGGCACTTTAAAACTATTGGCTGTCAAAGAACCGTTAACAGTAAGTTTACTATTATCAAATTCTCCATATATCAAAGGAGTAGATGTACTTGTATTTGATATAATTAATCTATTACTAACATTATTATATGCTGCATTATTTCCTGCATAACTTCCAAGGAAAACATTACTATTTCCATTTCTCAATCCTGATCCAGCCATATAACCAATAGCAGTATTAAAACTTCCTGTAGTATCGCCGGATAAAGCTTGATTACCAAAAACGGAATTTGCAGACCCTGTTTTTAAACCTATAGCAGACATTCTACCAAAGGAAGAATTCTCATTTCCAGTAACGCTACTCGCTAATGCTGCATTACCAAAGGCCGAATTTGCAAAACCAGTTGTGTTTGCATTCATCGCCAAAGTTCCAAAAGAGTTATTTCTATTACCAGTAGTATTTGCGTTCATAGTAGAACTTCCGTAAGCATTATTCTGGAAACCGGTTGTATTTACATTTAAATTACCATAACCACCAACTGAAGTATTTGACCGTCCATTTGAATTTTTAATTAATGCCTTATAACCAATTGCAATATTATTACTTCCAGAATCAACTAAATACAAAGAACTGTCACCAATAGCAATATTATACTTAGCATAGGAAGCATTATTAATTTCAGCGCTATCACTTACAAAATTGCTATTGTTTTTATTATCGAGTTTTGATAAACTATTGTTTTGAAACCTCATGTTAGTAGAATCAACCATAAAAGAAGCAAAAACTTTGCCTTGTCCATTTATGGTTCCTGACACCCATTTGCTACCATCAGACACAAGTACATTACCTGAAGCACCTGGTTGTAAATTTTCTTGTTTGGCATTAATTCTATTTGATAAAAAAGTACTATCAAAATTTGTAATATTTAATGCAGTCCTTAAACCTGCCAATGTCCCAACTCCAGTTCCTCCTTTTTCAATAGGTAATACACCAGTTACATTAGCAGCATCAACTCCTAAACTGTAAAATGAATAAGGTACATACTGTAATTGAGTTGCACCCATATTAATATAATTAGTTCCAGCGGCTGGATCCATTTCTACCTTTAGGAACTTAATGCCCTCTTTCCAAGCAATATTCTTAAAATTGCCAGTTACAACAGCATTCGTTGCATCACCTACAACAATTGAAAATATGCCTTGTGCATTGGTAACGACTGTCTTGGTTTCAATATACTCTGGTGTTGCATCTACATTTTTACTAATAATAGACAACCTCAAACTAATATTTGAGCTCGCTATAATTGTTCCATTTGCCGAACGTGCTACTCCTTGGAAATTAATTCCTTGGGAAAATACACTAGTAGTTATAATGCTAAATACTAGCAACAAAATATACTTGCTTATTCTTTTCATGTTTTAAAGCTTAGTGATTAGTTGGGTGAAATTAAAAATTCCTGATAGCTCTTACTTTATAAGCTGTTCCTCCAGGTCCTTTATATCCACCAATTGACTCATAATTTCCGGTACCAAAATCTAAGACTTCTGCGTACGCAATATTTTTTTCTGTAGAAGACCAATACCAACTACTTGCAAAGCCTCCAATCAAAGTCTTACTTAAATACAATTTATAAAGCTCATCTTTACTAGGAAGATGCCAATCGCTGTATCCACCTGAATTTTCAGAAACTGCTCTTGCTGCAGCAGCAAAAGGCCTGCCAGTACTAGTTTGTTTTGCAATAATTAAATCAGTATTATTTTTTCCTGTCCCTAAAGCGGTCCCAGTTGCATTTGTTAAATCAAAAATAGTAGTTTGATTCGCATTGTCATATGTCCCTTGTTGCCACATTACACCTGTTCCTGAATAGTATCCTGAAAATGAATTAATTGTTTGATCAATTGTAGAAGAAATAATACCATGTAATCTATTCGCGTCATATCCTGGATCACCCGGTTGTAATATATATGCAATTTTTCCGCCTTGAAATGTAGACCCTATGTTTAAACCAGTTACTGCAGTATTACCAACCATATCAACCCAATCAGTGCCATCAAAATATTGCATTTGACCTTTTACACCACAGTTATAACAAAAAACGATTAATCCAAGTTGTGGACTTGAAATTGCATCCCTCTGAACTGAAGTTATTTTGGGAGGTAAAAAACCCTTTGATGAAGAAATTGCTCCACTTGTTTTAATATCTGTTACTGAAGAATTACCTAATTGAATAGTATTTGAAGCTGTAACAATTGCACCACCACCAATTGCTGTTGCATTTGTTAGATTACCAGAAGCAACATCGGCATTAGAGCCGATTGCAACATTATAAGAACCTGTTGTGTTATTTCGTAATGCTTGAATACCAAGTGTTGTGTTATTATATCCAGATGTATTTATTTCCATTGCACTTACACCAACTGCAGTGTTATTAGATCCAGATGTATTATATCTAAGTGAAAAACTACCAAGTGACACATTGCTATAACCAGTATTATTTGCATTTGTTGTGCTTCCTTTAAGTGCTTCTGAACCGATTGCTAAATTTTCTGAATTTGCATTTGTACCAGTATTATTAGCAAATGCCAATGCGCCATAACCAATTGCAATATTGCCAGAGTTAGCCACGTTGCCTGCTAATGCTTGATATCCAATTGCGATATTTCTAGTACCAATTGTATTGTTTACTAGCGCTTCCTGACCTAATGCAGCATTCAGTTCACCAGTTGTATTTTGTAATAATGATCTCCATCCAATTGCAGTATTACCTATACCAGTTGTATTATTGATTAAAGTTTGATATCCTAAAGCAGTATTTTGTATTCCAGTATTATTTGCTGAAGTAGCACTTCCTTTTAAAGATTCATAACCAACTGCAGTATTACCAGTTATTCTTCCAGTCGTCCTACTATCTGCGTAAAACATTGCTAAATAACCAATTGCCGTTGACCCAATATTAGCCTTGTTTGAATACAATGCACTTCCACCAAAAGCAGTATTATGACTTCCTGTTGTATTTGCAAGCAAGGCGCTATTGCCAAAAGCATTATTTTCATTACCTGTCGTATTTGACTTAAGCGATTCATACCCTACTGCGTTATTAGAAACTCCACTAGTATTAAAATAAAGTGAATTATAACCAATGGCAATATTTTTCTGACCGCTAATATCTGTGAATAATGAATTATGCCCAATCGCAATATTTCCATCTCCAGTAGTATGATTCCTTAAAGCAACAGATCCAAATGCAATATTTGCATTACTCACAATATTACTATAAAGTGCATTATTTCCAAATGCATAGTTATTACTACCAGTTGTATTACTATAAAGTGCATTATTTCCAAATGCCCCTAACTCAGTTCCAGTTGTAGTCTGATTTAAAGCACTTGCTCCAACAGCCGTATTGCTATTTGAAGTAATATTCTGTCCTGCATTATAACCAATAATAACATTATTAGACGCAGCATCTTTAGAATCAATCATTGCACCATAACCAATTCCAACATTATTTGAACCAGTCAACAAACTTCTCATAACATGGCTTCCAACTGCAACGTTCCAATAAGCTTTTGTTGTATTTTGTAAAGTTTGAGTACCCACTCCAACATTACCATTACCTGTTGAACTACTTAATGAGCTACTTCCAATTGCTACATTTTCACTCCCTTGTCCACCACCACCAATAACCATTTTTGTTAAGGTATTTGCACCAATTGCAATATTGTTAGATCCTGAATCTAGTAAATTTAATGCGTTTTTTCCTAAGGCAATATTTCCATAGCCGGTTTTATTACTATTCAATGCAAGTTGCCCAATAACAATATTTTCTCTACTATCTGCTAATTGAGCACTTATTAAATCTGATTTTGATAATTTTAAATCAATTCTATTAGAAAGACTTGTTGTATCAATATTACTCGAAATATTTAATGCAGTCCTTAAAGCCCCCAATGTCGCAACTCCTGTTCCTCCTTTTTCAATAGGTAATACACCAGTTACATTAGCAGCATCAACTCCTAAACTATAAAATGAATAAGGTACATACTGTAATTGAGTTGCACCCATATTAATATAATTGGTTCCAGCAGCTGGATCCATTTCTACCTTCAAGAATTTAATACCATCCTTCCAGGCAATATTCTTAAAATTGCCAGTTACAACAGCATTCGTCGCATCACCTACAACAACTGAAAATATACCTTGTGCATTGGTAACGACTGTCTTGGTTTCAATATACTCAGGTGTAGCATCTACATTTTTACTAATAATAGATAACCTCAAACTAATATTTGAACTCGCTATAATTGTTCCATTTGCTGAACGTGCTACGCCTTGGAAATTAATCCCTTGGGAAAATGCACTAGTAGTTAAAATGCTAAATACTAGCAACAAAAAAAACTTACTTATTCTTTTCATAATTTAAAGCTTAATGATTTTGTAAATCCCAGATTTCATAACACCGCTTGCAGGCATATACAATACCTGTATATAATACACCCCTGCTGGATATGGAGTTAAATCGACAATTGTTTGTTTTGCATTTAAATAACTCGCTGACGGGCTTCTAAATAATTGCTTTGAAGCAACATCAAGAATCTGAAATTGTAAAGTGCCAGGCTTATTAAATTTTGCGTATATATTAGTGATAGTCTTTGTTGGATTGGGCGTGATCATAATTTCGTCATTCCCAATAACAGATAACACATCATTGATAGAAGTCACAATAGGTGGATTATTTTGAAGAAACCCACTATTTAAACTAGCACCATTGGGCGAAGTAAAATTGGTAATGGAGATAGCCTCTCCAGTACTTACGGTTAATGAATAGCCGCTTTTTTGAGCTGTAAAACCAGCAATATTAACTGTAAATGGCGTGATGGATTGCGCATGTAAATTACTCGCAAATACAAAAAATAAAAAACATAATATCCCCTTGTACATAATAAGTAGTTTAATGATTAATCAAAATGGGGGGACACCTGATTACTACAAATTTATACAACTATATGATAGTTACTACCTTTAAAATATATATTTTGATGACTAATTAGTGCCCATCTGAGTACTAAGCCAAAAAATCGAGTTCTTTGCGTTGTAAATATTAGCTAATTGCTTGATTAACAGTAAATTACTAATTTAAACTAGGTTAAACTACTACCTAAAAACATTAAAAAGCAAATACTCAAATTTCAATACCATCCCATTAGGTGCTGTTCGATCCATGGTAGAATATAGCTGTCGACGGTATCCAATATCAACCCTTGCCTGGCTGTTAAATATAAATTGAACCGAAGGTGCAATATCTAAAAATGATTTTTGATTATCGTTCAATCGTTGTCCAATGAATTCAAGCATCAAATTCATATTCACCTGCTTATAGCTTGTATACACTTTAGGTAGCATTAGTTTACCTGCAGACAAAGTATAATTCATGGCACTATTACTTTCTGTGCTAGGAAATTTATAATTCGGTTTATTATCTAGCGCCCTTTCATAACTAATCGAACTACTAATAGCCACTTTGTGTAATAATTGTGTAGCAATGAATCCAGCCTCGTACCCTGAGTTATGTCCCATTGTTTCAATTTCCTGTTGGTGTATATCTGCTTTATTGAAACTATACCTTCCATACAAGGCCATTCTAAAATGCTTTTTTAGAGCGTCTTTGCTAAAGAAACGATACTTGGCATATACACTACCACCTTCGGTTTCAAAGCCACCATCCTGGCGGTTACTAATGAACCCCTGGGCGTGTACCATCCATTTTTTATTGATCCCCCACATTAGTTCTGGCATATTATGGTAGTTCAGCTTGCCATCCTTCTCAAGAAAAAACCCATTCATATCTCTAAAGCCCAATGACTTAGCTGGCATATTACTTGCAGGCTCTGTAAATACAAATAGCTCTTGAGTAAATGAATTCAAGTGCATCAAAATGAATGCGATAAGTACTATTTTTCTCATATTGATTGCTTGATAAAAGCCAATGTTTAATAGACAAATTTAGGCATTTCTATCCTACTTAAATCCTAACTTAGATAAATACTTTAAATGAAACACATGAAAAAATTATTATTTTGTTTAATGGCATTGTTTTTATTGAATGCCGCAAATGCACAAGACAGCACCCATAAAAAATTAGTCTTTAATCCTAAAAATCCTGTGTATGAGTTAGCCGCTACCTGCGGTACTTGTATGTTTAAAATGGAAGGAAAGGGTTGCCTTTTAGCAGTTAAATTTAAAGGCAAGAACTACTTTGTAGACGGAACTGGTTTAGACGATCATGGAGATGCACATGATAAAGAAGGTTTTTGCAATGCCATTAAAAAAGCAAAAGTGCAAGGGTCTGTTGTTGGCGAAAGGTTCCTTGTGACTTATTTTGAGTTAATTAAATAGGATTTAAAAAATGTTTTAATGTTGTTTTCCAATATGAAATTATTTCTACTCTTTCTTTTATTATTTGTCAGTCAATTTAGTTATGGACAAGTAAAGACAAAAAATGTATTGATTACCTATTATAGTAAAACAGCGCATACACAATCCTTGGCGGAGGAAGTAGCAAAAGGAGCGCAATCTATACTAGGCGTTCAGGTGGTACTTAAAAGTATTGCTCAAACTACAACAAAGGATTTATTGGATGCAGATGCGATTATTATAGGTAGCCCCGTTTACAATGCGAACCTCGCACCCGAAGTGGTTAAATTTATTAGTGAATGGCCATTTGAGGGTAATCCTTTAAAAGATAAAATAGGTGCTGCATTTGTTTCAGCTGGTGGTATGTCTGCTGGGGAAGAGCTCGCACAGATGAATGTATTACACAGTATGTTGATTTTTGGAATGATTGTGGTGGGAGGCGATGATTGGACTTCTCCATTTGGAGCTTCTGCTATTACAAATGAAAGTTTTTTCAAGACAGGGCAAGTAGACAAAATATTTTTGCAAAAAGGATTTACACTTGGCAAACGTGTTGCAACGATTGCTAAAAAAATAAATTAATGAAATATACAATCCTCTCAATAAGTATTCTAATTATAATCTCCTGCACCAAAACGGAAACACCAGAAGTAATAGTTCCAAAACCATCGAGTCCAGTCATAACTCCACCAACTGCAATAGTTTATCCAAGTAATACTTTAGATTCTTTTTCTGTGATCAACAAAACAACTTCATGGTATACTACAACTAGGGCCATGACGCAATTGTTTGATGTTTTTTTTAGTAGGTATTGGGGATTTGAATCATTATCAAATGGCATATTGGTTCCATACAATACGAGTACTACTAATACATGGAGTGCCTCAAAAAGTTACTACTGGAATGATTTAGGTACTTATTTATATACCGATTTTAATGGTGATGGCAGGAAAGACCTATGGGCATATTATTGGAAAAATCCCTGGCCAACAAATGCTGTGGGACTTCATTTGTATTCTGAGTACGAAAAAAATCCAAATGTGTACGATTTACAAATTGGGTTAACTCAGGTTAGAAAATGCGTGGTCTCTGATATGGATAATGATAAGTCTCCTGATATCATGCTTTTCTCATCAGGATATGATGGAATGCCATTCCCTGGCGATTCTTTAGGAATTTTTTATCCTAAGGATATGAAATACCAATACTTCAATCAAGACATAGGCTACTTTCATGGAGGTGCGACAGGTGATATCAATAATGATGGACTAATTGATATTGTTGCTTATTCAGGTGGCAGTGCAGTGATACCGGTTCATCCTACTTGCTATATCAATAAAGGGGGGCAAAAATTTGAATTAAGCAATAAGGTGTTTAAAAATTTCACTCAAATGGACAATTATTATACTGTTGAGCTATTTGATATTAACGATGACGGTAAATTAGATCTATTCTTAGGGTCTTCTAAAATATTAAGGATGATACCAAATAAAAATGGAGAGTTTGATAGAGCAGCTGCAATTAGCTTCTCAGTGGATTCAACGCACGAGTTAATGGATCTAGCCTTTTTAGATTTTAATTTTGATGGGAAAAAAGATGTATTAACTATTAGTAATAAAAAAGGGTACAATGGATATGGATTAAGATTATACCTAAATACAGCCAATGGATTTGTAGAGGACACTAAATCCTATTTTGATATCATAGATGGGGAAGGAAAAAATGGATGGATAAAGTGGATTCGATTATTTGATTACGATCAAGATGGAGATATTGACGTTGTTGCAGACGGCCTATTTGGTGTATTAGAAGGAAACAAAGGCAGGAAAATTTATTGGAAAAATGATGCTGGAAAATTTAAACAAACAAATTTGTCCCAGCTATTTAATTAATCATGTTTGATGATAACTCGCTAACTCCTTTATGTCTATTCTATCCATTCAATAGGGATGATTACTTCGTTGGTTCTTCCAACAAATTGAAATGGCGCGTTGTAACCTAAAAAATAAAATCCTTCTTTTCTTATAATATTTTTTTCTTTCAACATGGCAGCAAGCTTATCTTGATATACTGCTATTTTTTCGTCGTTAGCGTATCCACTAAAGCTTATTGCTGCAAAATAAGTTGGTTGAGATTTTTTGATTTCTATTTGAGGATCATTAGGAGTAGGCAAGGGACTTTCATTGTATTTTTGAGGCATTACAAAACTCATGCTTGAACCCTTGTCAGTAATACGCATGATCACTGGCGCTGTCATAGAAATACTTTCTTTTTCTTGATTGCCTCCAAAAATGAATTTTGCTAACTTATTAAAGCCCGAACTAGAAACTGATTTATAATTGTCCCCTTTTGAATAAACGGTGGCCATTGTCGCAGAAGGATAAAACCTGATTTCAAAACCGGTTTCTTTTTTTACCACTCTATAAACTTGCTTCTCTGTTTTAACCACACCTATGAGTTTAAATGATTGGAAGATCAAATAAATGCCTATCAGCAATAATGATATATAAAATGCTTTCATAAACGACTTTATAATTAAACAATTATGAACCCTATTAGTTCACAAAATTAAATAACAGCTTTAACTATGCTATAAAGCTAACATATGTTATCTTTATAGCATTATTTATTACTATAATTATGATGATTAATAAACAGGTCAATAATGCAGAAGAGGCCATCGTCGATATCATAGATGGTCAAACCATTATGTTAGGCGGATTCGGATTATGTGGCATTCCAGAAAATTGTATTGCTGCACTTGTAAAAAAAGGCGTGACAAATCTTACTTGTATTTCTAATAATGCAGGGGTAGATGATTTTGGTATTGGTTTAATGCTTCAACAAAGACAGGTAAAAAAAATGATCGCTTCCTATGTGGGAGAGAATGCAGAATTCGAAAGACAATTATTATCAGGCGAACTGAATGTGGAACTCATTCCTCAAGGTACCCTGGCATTTAGATGCATGGCTGCGGGATATGGCATGCCAGCCATATTCACACCTGCTGGTATTGGAACAGAAGTGGCGATTGGAAAAGAAGTAAGAAATTTTAATGGTAAAGATTATTTATTAGAAACTGCTTTCAATGCAGATTTTGCAATTGTAAAAGCATGGAAAGGAGACACATCGGGCAACTTAATCTTTAAAGCCACTTCTAGAAATTTTAATGCGATGATGGCGATGGCTGGCAAAATAACGATTGCCGAAGTAGAAGAGCTTGTTGAACCAGGCCAACTAGATCCCAATCAAATTCATGTACCCGGGGTATATATTCACAGAATTTTTCAGGGTAGTCATTACGAAAAACGCATTGAAAAGAAAACAGTTTCTAAATAATGGATGACTCAAATTTTATACCATGTTAGATAAAGAAGCCATTGCAAAAAGAATTGCAAAAGAGATACAACATAATTCTTATGTTAATTTAGGCATTGGTATCCCAACACTTGTAGCCAATTATATCCCAAAAAATATTGCTGTATGCTTTCAATCAGAAAATGGACTCCTAGGCATGGGGCCCTTTCCCACAGAAGTAGAGGTGGATGCCGATTTAATCAATGCCGGCAAACAAACTATTACCATGTTACCTGGTGCAGCTTTATTTGATTCCGCCATGAGCTTTGGTATGATTCATGCGCAAAAAATTGATTTAACTATTTTAGGCGCAATGGAAGTGTCAGAAAATGGGGATATCGCCAACTGGAAAATTCCTGGCAAAATGGTGAAAGGCATGGGCGGTGCAATGGACCTAGTGGCTTCTGCAAAAAATATTATTGTTGCTATGCAGCATGTCAATAAAGATGGAGAAAGTAAATTATTACCCAATTGCACTTTGCCATTGACTGGCATTAGATGTGTTAAAAAAATAGTCACAGAATTGGCTGTCCTTGCTGTTTTACCTGAAGGCGGTTTCAAATTATTGGAAAGAGCACCAGGTGTTTCTGTTGAAACAATCAAAAAAGCCACCCTAGGAAAACTCATCATTGAAGGTGAGATCCCAGAAATGGCTTTTGATTAAACCGAACTTACTATAAGTTACCTCTTAGGTCTTGTTCTCTTTCTAGTGCTTCAAATAAAGCTTTGAAATTTCCAGCACCAAAAGATTTTGCACCTTTTCTTTGGATGATTTCAAAAAATAGCGTTGGCCTGTCTTCCACTGGCTTAGTAAAAATTTGCAATAAATACCCCTCATCATCTCTGTCTACTAATATTCCTAATTGCTTTAGTGGCGCAACATCTTCGTCAATAGGTCCTATACGATCTAATAAATCATCATAATAGGTGGATGGTATATTTAAAAACTCTACACCACGACTACTTAATTGGGTAACAGTATCCACAATATTGTCTGTAGCAATGGCGATATGTTGTACACCTGCATCTTTATAAAAATCTAAATACTCCTCTACTTGTGATTTCTTTTTTCCCTCTGCTGGTTCGTTAATTGGGAACTTTACAAATCCGTTCCCATTACTCATCACTTTACTCATGAGCGCAGAGTACTCTGTTGAAATTTGTTTATCATCAAATGTCAAAATATTTTTAAAGCCCATGACCTCTTCATAAAAACTTACCCATGTATTCATTTGATTCCAACCCACATTGCCCACACAATGGTCTATATACTTAAGTCCAACTGAACTTGGTTTATAATTGCTTTCATGCTTTCTAAATCCAGGCATAAAAACACCTTTGTAATTTTTTCGCTCAATGAATAAATGCACTGTATCTCCATAAATATGGATACCGCTCATTTTAATTTCACCATTTTCGTCCTGCATGGTTTTGGGTTCCATATAAGGCTTAGCACCTCTTTTTACGGTTTGTTCAAAAGCATCATAAGCATCGTTCACAGTTAATGCAATGACTTTTACGCCATCTCCATGTGTATGCACATGATCTGCAATCACTGAACTTGGATGTAATGGTGTGGTTAAAATAAGTCTTACTTTATCCTGCATTAAAACATAAGAAACTTTTTCCTTATCCCCTGTCTCTGGGCCACTGTATGCAAAATCTTGATAGCCAAATGCTGTTTTATAATAATGTGCTGCTTGCTTTGCATTACCCACATAAAACTCTACATAATCTGTACCAAGCAAGGGTAAAAAATCTTGATCATTCGGATTGCTTTCCATTTTTTATTTTTATAATTTTTTACTCAATATTATGTTGCCAGCTCTTATGATAATTTTCATCTTCAATTAACAATGCCTCTTCGGTAATCATTAATGGTCTAAATGGATCTATCATCACTGCTAACTCATCTGTCTTTTCTTTGCCTATTGATTTTTCAACACTGCCCGGATGTGGTCCATGAGGAATACCGCCTGGATGCAATGTAATCTGACCTTGCACCACAGACTTTCTACTCATAAAATCACCATCCACATAATATAAAACTTCATCACTGTCTACATTGCTGTGATTATAGGGTGCTGGTATGGCTTGTGGATGATAATCGTATTTTCTTGGAACAAAGGAACAGATTACAAAATTTTTCGCTTCAAAAGTTTGATGTACTGGTGGTGGCTGATGCACTCTTCCTGTGATGGGTTCAAAATCATGAATAGAAAATGCCCATGGATAATGGTATCCATCCCATCCTATAAAATCAAAAGGATGTGTGCCATAAGTATAAGGATAAATTAAACCTTGTTTTTTTATCAATACTTTAAAGTCTCCTTCCTGATCAAAAGTTTCTAAATCACTTGGTCTTCTGATATCTCTTTCACAATAAGGTGCATGCTCCATCAATTGTCCAAATTGATTTTGGTATCTCTTTGGAAAACGAATAGGACTAAAGCTTTCAGTGATAAATAATCGATTGTTTTCGTCATCAAATTTTATTTGATAAATAGTGCCTCTAGGAACTACAAGGTAGTCGCCATATGAAAATTTAATTTTACCAAATCCAGTTTGTAAAGTACCTGATCCTTTGTGAATAAAAATAACTTCATCTGCTTGACTATTTTTATAAAAATAATCGGTCATAGAATGTCTTGGTGCAGCTAAAGAAATTTGTAAATCAGCATTCACTAAAACTGGTTTTCTACTTTTTAAGTAATCATCTTCTGCTTTAATATTAAAGCCTAATAAACTTGTATGACGCAAATGTTTTTCTCTTGCAATTTTTGGCTCCACTGAATAGGGTTCACCTAATGCTTTTACAAAAGTGGGTGGATGTGTGTGGTACACTAAAGAATACATACCAGAGAACCCTTCGGTAGACACAAGCTCCTCTGCATACAATTTTCCATTGGGTTGTCTAAATGCGGTATGTCTTTTATGGGGAATCTCTCCCAAACTGTGGTATATTGGCATAATTTAGATTTTGAAGGAATACAATACTAACAATTATTAGGAAATTATAAAAGATTTATTTTTAACTTTGGGACAACTTGAAATAAACTGGCTTAATTAGTCATTTTTGTAGTTATTTATGTTATAATCAATTGATAATCAATGAAATTAGTAAGTTATTTAAAAGCGGGTAAAATCCATTTGGGTGTGATTGTAAATGAGGCGCTTTTTGCACTCGAATCTTTGAACCAAAACTTGCCAAATGATATGATTGAATTTGTGCAATTAGGCAATGACCTAATGCTTCAAACCAAGGATCAATTGGCAAAAATTGCAGACAATAGTTTGAGTATGGAGCCTGTGAAGGATTTTACTTTATTAGCACCAGTGCCTCGTCCAACTTCATGCAGAGATGGTTATGCATTTCGTCAGCATGTGGAGTCGGCTAGAAGAAACAGAGGCGTAGAGATGATTAAAGAATTTGATCAATACCCTATTTTTTATTTTACTAACCACAATGCAGTGCAAGGTCCAGGTGAGGTTTATTGTATGCCAGATCATTTTCAACAACTTGACTTTGAATTAGAAGTAGCGATTGTCATTGGTAAAGAAGGTCGAAATATCAAAGCAAAAGATGCAGACGCTTATATCGCTGGCTTTACGATTATGAATGATTTGAGTGCTAGGAAATTACAAATGGAAGAAATGCTCCTAAACTTAGGACCAGCAAAAGGAAAAGATTTCTCTACGGTGATTGGTCCTTGGTTGGTGACACCCGATGAATTAAGTGCTTACTTAGTACCTGCAAAACAAGGTCATGTTGGTAATAATTATAATTTATCTATGAAGTGCTGGGTGAACGACAAATTAGTATCAGAAGGGAATGTAAAAGATATGGACTGGACATTTGCAGAGATTATTGAAAGATGTTCTTATGGTGTAACCATTTTCCCTGGTGATGTGATTGGATCTGGAACCGTTGGTACTGGTTGTTTTTTGGAATTAAATGGAACAGGCAAATTGCATAATCCAAATTATGAGCCACAATGGCTGCAAGCAAATGATACAGTTAAAATGACCATCGACGGATTGGGTACTTTAGTGAATACCATCAAGGCCGAAGCAACTGATTGGTCTATCTTGGCACTAAAAAAATAATTGAATAAAATATTTTCATGTTAACATTAGACACAGATAAACTTAGCACTCAAGAAATACAACAGTATTTACAATATGCGATTGCACCAAGGCCCATCTGCTTTGCATCCACCATTGACTTAGAGGGGAATGTGAATTTAAGTCCTTTCAGTTTTTTTAATTTGTTTAGCATGAATCCGCCCATTTGTATTTTCTCTCCGTCCCGTAGAGTAAGAGATAATACCACTAAGCATACCCTTGAGAATATTAAAGTCGTTCCAGAAGTTGTGGTCAATATTGTGAACTACAATATGGTTCAACAAGTGTCTTTATCAAGTTGTGATTATCCTAAAGGAACTAGTGAATTTATAAAAGCAGGATTTACCGAATTGGCATCTGAATTGGTAAGACCACCTAGAGTTGCCGAATCACCTATTCAATTGGAATGTATTGTGCAAGAAGTCATTGCATTAGGTGCGCAAGCAGGTGCTGGTAATTTGGTATTGGCAGAAATTAAAAAAATACATTTACACGAATCCATCCTTGATGCAAGCAATCATATTGATCAGGCAAAATTGGATTTAGTAGCGCGTCTTGGTGGGGACTGGTATGCAAGAATTACAGAAGCGAACTTATTTAAAGTAGAAAAGCCAAATACTAAATTAGGAATTGGATTTGATCAACTTCCTCAAGCAATAAAAGAGCGTGATTCATTCACGCCTAACGAAAAAGCGCAATTAGCAAATACCAATATGGCGCCTGTATTCAATACTTCAAATGAATTAAAATTGTCTTCGGAAAAAATTCAACAAATCAAAGCTGCGCTTTCCAATAACGACACTGAGCTTGCTTGGGCAATTATTCAAACTTCAGTTTAGTATCAATTATTTTTAAACCATCCCTGATTAATTTTGAATAAGCCGGATAAGTATTAGACTGTGCATTCAAATAAGTTCTCAATTCATTGGCCAATGCTTCTTGCGATGGTATGGTATCTGCTAATTCCAATAACTCCATAGCACCAAGCCAATCTGTTTCAAAATCATTTTGAATGGCTTGCCAAATTTGATTCAAGGAATCATCTGACTTGCCTTGCTCTCTATAAGCCCTTATTTGTTTGAATAAAGATTGGTATTGTAAGTCCTTAGCGGTATAGTTTTGTTGGTGGGTCGGTTGTTCAGAGATATGCAATTGGTCTTGGAATATTTTTTTATCTGCCGATCCATTAAAAACAGAAACAATGGTATCGCCAATGGCCATATCAAACATACCCCAAGCTGGTTCAAAAAAGACATTGCCTTCCATATCTGTCACCTTACAATCTGCAAAACTGAGTAAGACCAATTTATCTTCCATATAAGTCTGACCTACTAATTTTCCTTCTACTACAATGCCATTTTCAAATGCCAATGTAATCACATGATCTTTAATCATACCGGCCGATATAAGATCTGCTGTGGTGTAGTCTTCTAATGACTTAGTGGCGTCCTTTAGTTTACCAACAGGAGATCCAAATCCATGTGCATGGTAATGTACATCATGGCCTTCTATCTGTTGATCCTTAAAAGCAAGTGAACTTGGTCCCTGTGTATTGATATATTTAATTACATGATTGGTATCTGCGTGCACTTTACTAAACACGCCAGACAATTGCAATCCTGAACTAAATACTGCTGTACAAATATTTTTACATTCTATTGCCTTGGTTACACTTTCAAGTCCGCCAACTCTGTATGCCATCGTGGACTCAAATGCTTCAAGCACATCAATTAAATTTTGAAATGTTGGTGTAACAAAAAGTTGTGGTTGCTCTTTTGTAATATCGTATCCAACTTTTAATGCATCAATGGTGTATTCAATTTTTTTAACCTTAGGATCCATGCAGGATGCACTTTCACCAATAGAGGAAAGCAAGCCCGCACCATAAATTTTAGGTTGATCAATAGATCCAATCAATCCATACTCAACAGTCCACCATTGAAGTCTACTTAATAAAGCCATCTCGGAAGGCGCTCCTAAATTTTGTTGATTGTATAGTACCAGAGCTTCTGCTTCGGCTAACTCCTTTTGATCTACATTGTGCGTTTCCTTTAAAATAGAAAGTGCTCTGATAGATTCATACAAAGCATAATCCTTAGATGAGAATAATGCTTTGGTACCAATGGTTCCCAAATAACTTAAGTATTGATTGTATTTAGTATCACTAATAATTGGCGCATGTCCTGCAGATTCATGAATGATATCTGGAGCGGATGTATATTCAATATGTTCTAGTTGTCTAATATCTGCAGCAATCACTAAAACCCTATATGCTTGAAATTCCATGAATGCAGCAGGTGGAATAAATCCATCTACTGTGACTGCACCCCATTCAATAAGCGTCAGCGCATCATTAATTTCTTGTAAACTTGGAATTTTCTCAATCGTCAATCCAGCTTTTTTTAGACCCGGTATATAAGGATAGTAAGCCACATTTTTTAAGTAGCTATAGTTCTGACGCATTACATAACGCCATACTGCATGATCTACTGGCGTATATTTTTCGTAAACCTGAGGTACAATATACTTTCTAAGATGCAAGGGTAAATTTGCTACTTGCTCATTTTGATAATCAAAAAATGTATTCATATAAATAGCTAAGAATTAATATGCGCTAATAAGTCTGAAACCATTTCTTTTGGACCAGTATAGAATGGAACAGTTTGATGAATACTAGTAGGTTGTATATCTAAAATAGCTATTTCATTGGCAGATGCTAGGCCACCAGCTTGTTCTGCTAAAAAAGCTATCGCATTTGCTTCAAACAATAACCTCAATTTGCCATTTGGATATTGATTGGTTCTTGGATATATAAAAATACCACCCTTTAATAAATTACGATGAAAATCGGCTGCTAAAGACCCTATATACCTTCCTGACATTCTTTTTTCCTTACATGCTGTGATATAGCTAATTACACCCTTATCTAAAATATCAAAAATGAGTCCCTCATTCATTGAAAAATAAGTGTTCGCATTGTTAAACACCATAGATGGATGTGATAATACATATTCACCTAAAGTCGTTTCATAAGTAAACCCATTTACGCCGTTCCCTGTTGAGAAGACCAACATAGTAGAAGCGCCATATAAAATATACCCTGCTGCAATTTGTGTTCTTCCTTTTTGTAAAAAATCTGATTCTTGTAAGGGTTCGCTCGCCGGTGTTTGCTTTTTATAAATAGAGAAAATGGTGCCAATAGACACATTCACATCAATATTATTAGATCCATCTAATGGATCAATCGCAACAATGTATTTTCCATCATTTTTTAAATCAATAAATTGTTCTGTTTCCTCTGATGCAATACCACATGCTTCTCCTCCTTTTGATAAGGCCCTTGTAAATCTTGTATTGGCAAGTAAATCTAATTTTTGTTGATGGTCTCCTCCAGAATTCGTTATACCTACATAGCCCATAATATCAACAAGACCTGCTTTATTAATTTCTCTATTGACTACCTTAGAGGCAAGGGCAATATCTCTCAATAGTTGCGATAGCTCGCCTGCAGCATTTGGATATTGACTTTGATTACTCTTAATAAAACGGTCTAGTGTAATTCCAATTGGTAGATCTATTCTTGATTTTTCCATGTAACAGTTGTTGGGTCAATCATTAATCAACTACTATGAATAATCAATTTTTTGACAGACTTTATTATTGAAACTTTATAATATTATTATCAAAAAGCGTTTTTAGTTTACCAGCTTGTTGCACATAAGCCTCTTTTTCGGACCAAGCATCTATTGGATTTAAAATAGTACTAGGTACATTTGCACAAGTTGCAGGAATAGATAAATTAAAATAAGGTTCTGTATGAAAAGCTACATCCTCAAATACATTTTCATGAATGGCATCAATCATTGCCCTTGTATACTTTAAGTCAATTCTTTTTCCAACGCCATATCCGCCTCCAATCCATCCTGTATTAATTAACCAAACACTTGTATTGTGCTGCATGATTTTTTCTGCTAACAATTTTGCATAAACAGTAGACTTCCATACCATAAAAGCTGCCCCAAAACAAGAAGAGAAGGTAGCCACTGGCTCTGTTACACCCATTTCGGTACCAGCTACTTTTGCAGTATAGCCACTTATAAAATGATACTGTGCTTGATCTGAATTTAATTTACTAATTGGAGGTAAGACCCCAAATGCATCGCAGGTTAAAAATATGATATGATTAGGATGGCCACCTACACATGGGATTTTTGCATTTGGTATAAATTCAATCGGATAGGCAGCCCTCGTGTTTTCTGTAATAGACTTATTGGTGTAATCTACTTTTTTTGTTGCCGGATCATAGACCACATTTTCTAAAATAGTTCCTTTTTTGATTGCCTGAAAAATTTGAGGTTCTTTCTGTGGCTCTAAATCAATTGCTTTTGCATAACATCCACCTTCTATATTTGAAATACCATTTTCACTCCAAATATGTTCATCGTCTCCTATCAATTTTCTATTTGGATCTGCTGACAATGTAGTT
>Ga0114967_10001350_pt1 | contig 20540 bp, 19 predicted proteins | sample M_130628_MF_Meta_FD_92639 | JGI IMG/M metagenome (GOLD analysis project Ga0114967, IMG submission 92639) | Freshwater microbial communities from Lake Montjoie, Canada to study carbon cycling - M_130628_MF_MetaG | ecosystem: Environmental > Aquatic > Freshwater > Lake | place: Lake Montjoie... | reverse complement strand
TGCCATTGTCTGGGGTGCCAGGGCTGCGCCGGCAGTGCCAAAAAGCGCCGCTATAAGGCCAAATATGAGGGAATGGAGGGCTGTGGGGGGCATGGGCCGTCTCCTGTTAGGGAATTCGGCACATAATCCTAATATAGGAACAAATCAAGAATTAATTGCTCGGTTTGGCGTGTTCGCCCGCGCGTGCTACCCCGCGCGGGCTTCAAAGGAACCACATCATGTCCGATACCACGCCCCCGCCGGGCGCCGGCCCCCTCGTGTTGAACATGCAGTACACCAAGGATCTCAGCTTTGAGGTTCCTGGCGCACCCAGCATTTTCGCCACGCTGCGCGAGCCCCCGGCCATTGACCTCCAGCTCGACGTTCAGGCCCGACCGATCCAGGAAGGCGAGAATGTCTTCGAGGTGACGCTGGATATCCGCGCCGATGCCAAGGTGCAGGATCAGGTCTGCTTCATTGCGGAACTGACCTATTGCGGAATTTTCACCGTCAATGTCGAAGAGGTGGATCTTGAGCCTGTGCTGCTGGTGGAATGCCCGCGCCTGCTCTTCCCCTTCGCCCGCAATATCCTGGCCGAGGTGACGCGCGATGGCGGCTTCCCGCCGGTCTTCCTGAACCCGATCGACTTCGTTGCGCTGTGGCAGAGCCGCCGCGGCCAGGCGATGGAAAACCCGGTGGGCAACGCCTGAGGCAATTATGATCCGCCTCGACAGCATTACCCGGCAGAACGGCCACCAACTGCTTTTCATTGAGGCCTCGGCGGCCTTGCAGAAGGGTGAGAAGGTGGGCCTGGTTGGCCCCAATGGCGCGGGCAAGACCACGCTGTTTCGCATGATCACCGGGCAGGAGCCGCCCGATGAGGGCCAGGTGCTGGTCGAGCGGGGCGTCACCATCGGCTTTTTCAGCCAGGATGTGGGCGAGATGTCCGGCCGCAGCGCGGTGGCCGAGGTGATGGATGGTGCGGGGGCTGTCAGCGAGGTGGCGGCCGAGTTGCACAGCCTGGAACTCGCCATGGCTGATCCGGACCGCGCCGATGAAATGGAGGCGATCATCGAGCGCTTCGGCGAGGTGCAGGCGCGCTTTGACGATCTGGGCGGCTATGCCCTGGAAAGCCGGGCGCGAGAGGTGCTGGCCGGCCTCAGTTTTTCTGAGGCGATGATGGATGGCGATGTCGGCGCGCTCTCGGGCGGATGGAAGATGCGGGTGGCGCTGGGGCGGATCCTGCTGATGCGGCCCGATGTCATGCTGCTCGATGAGCCTTCCAACCATTTGGATCTGGAGAGCCTGATCTGGCTGGAGAATTTCCTGCAGGCCTATGATGGCGCGTTGCTGATGACCTCGCATGATCGCGAGTTCATGAACCGCATCATCAATAAAGTGGTAGAAATCGATGGCGGCGCGCTGACCAGTTTTTCGGGCGATTATGAGTTCTATGAGCAGCAGCGGGCGCTGAACGAGCAGCACCAATTGGCGCAGTTCGAGCGGCAACAGGCCATGCTCTCCAAGGAAATCAAGTTTATCGAGCGGTTCAAGGCCCGCGCCTCGCATGCCGCCCAGGTGCAGAGCCGGGTGAAGAAGCTGGACAAGATCGAGCGCGTGGAGCCGCCGCGCCGGCGGCAGAGTGTGGCCTTCGAATTCCAGCCTGCGCCCCGCTCGGGCGAGGATGTGGTGAACCTGCGCGGTGTGCATAAACGCTATGGCGAGCGCGTGATCTATCAGGGCCTGGATGTGCTGATCCGCCGGCGGGAGAGGGCCTGCGTGCTGGGCATGAATGGTGCCGGCAAATCCACCCTGCTGAAACTGGTGACCGGTGCGACGGAGCCCGATGCCGGCAGCGTCTCGCTGGGGGGCAGCGTGAAGCTGGGCTATTTCGCCCAGCACGCGATGGAATTGCTGGATGGCGAATTGACCGTCTTTGAGGCGCTGGAGGCGCAGTTTCCGCGCGCTGGGCAGGGCTCTTTGCGTTCATTGGCTGGCTGCTTTGGCTTTTCCGGTGCCGATGTGGATAAGCGCTGCCGCGTGCTCTCCGGCGGCGAGAAGGCGCGGCTGGTCATGGCTGGGATGCTGTATGATCCGCCGAATTTTCTCGTGCTGGACGAGCCGACGAACCATCTCGATATGGCAACGAAAGAGATGCTGATCACGGCACTCGCGCAATATGACGGCACCATGCTGTTCGTCTCGCATGACCGGCATTTCCTGGCGGCGCTGTCCAACCGCGTGTTGGAGGTCACCCCGGGCGGCATCCAGGATTATGGTGGCGGCTACAGCGAATATGTGGCCCGCACCGGGCAGGAGGCGCCGGGCCTGCGGGCCTGAGCGTTGGGGCCGGTTTTGTTTGCAGGACTTCCTGCACAGGCTCCAGCCTTTGGTTTTCCGGGCATCTTTACCCGCTCAAACCGTGCCGTTTGAACGGATGATGCCCTACTGCGTCACGCCGATCCGCACCAGGGCCAGGGCGAAGGCCATGATGCCGAAGGTGACGCCCGCACCGCCGGCCAGCAACGTCCAGGCCGTCGGCAGTTGTGAGACGCAGCCCTTCACATCCAGCAGATCGGTTTCGACGCGGCGGAAGCGTTCCTCGAAACGGTCGAAGCGGTTCTCCAGCCGGTCAAGCCTGGCTTCAATGCGCAGAATGGCTTCCAGGGTGCGGGCATCGGCCGCGAGAGCCGGGGGCGTCTGGTCGGGCATTGCGAGGATGTGGCGAGGCGGGCCCGCCGGTGCAAGCCCGCCCCACGCTTTCGGCTTAGGCCGCCTGTTTGTCCAGCAGTTTCATTTTCACCAGTGCCTCGGCGATTTGCACGGCGTTCAGTGCTGCACCTTTGCGCAGATTATCGGCCACGCACCAGAAGGCGAGGCCATGTTCCACCGTCGGGTCCCGCCGCAGCCGCGAGACATAGACGTCATCCTCATGCACAGCGTCGAGGGGTGTGATGTAGCCGCCATCCTCGCGCTTATCGAACACGCTGAGGCCTGGCATCTTCTTCCAGGCCGCGCGGGCCTGTGCCTCGGTGATGGCGCTCTCAAACTCGACATGCACCGCCTCGGCATGGCCGATGAAGACCGGCACGCGCACGCAGGTGGCGACGACCCTGATGTCCGGGTCCAGGATCTTCCTGGTCTCGGCCGCCATTTTCCATTCTTCCTTGGTAAAACCGTCATCCATGAATTTATCGATGTGCGGGATGCAGTTGAAGGCGATGGGCTTGGTGAACTGCTCCACCAGTGGCGGGTCATTGACGAAGCTACCCTTGGATTGGGCGAAGAGCTCGTCCATCCCCTCCTTGCCCGCGCCTGAAACCGACTGATAGGTCGCCACCACCACGCGCTTGATGCGGGCGATCTCATGCAGCGGCTTGAGCGCCACCAGCATTTGGATGGTCGAGCAATTCGGGTTGGCGATAATCCGGCGCTTTTTGAAGAGGTGGAGGTGCTGCGGGTTCACCTCCGGCACGATCAACGGGATATCCGGATCCATGCGGAAATGGCTGGTATTGTCGATCACTACGCAGCCCGCGGCGGCCGCGCGCGGCGCATGCACCGCAGAGATCGCCGCACCGGGCGAGAAGAGCGCAATATCGAAGCCGGAAAAATCGAATGTTTCTAAATTTTGGCAGGTCAGCACGGTTTTCTCACCGAAGCTGATCTGCTGCCCAACAGACCGGGCCGAGGCCAGGGCAACAACCTTGCTGACCGGAAAATTACGCTCCGACAGTGTTTTCAGTATTTCGCGCCCCACCGCACCAGTGGCGCCGACAACTGCAACCCTATAACCCATAATGGATACTCCCTAGACGGGAGTATCCATAGGGCTGGGGTAAGACCCGCGCAATCACCCAGTGATCCGCGGGTTCATCCCACCTTAGTCAGCCGCGGTCCGCACCACGCGGGAGGCCCGGCGCTGCATAGGCTGGCGGTCCTTCGGGTTCATCCAGAAGAAGAGGTTTGCCACTTCAGGATAATTGTCGAAGGTCAGTGAATTGGTCCTGGCAATCTCTTCCAGAGCCACAGCCTCGGCGACACGGCCGCGCTCCCTCATCAGGCGTGCCCAATAGACATGGGCCGCTTCTGATTCGGGGAAGGCGCGAACGGCGGTGCGGAAGGATGCTTCCGCGCCATCCAGGTCGCCCAGGCCCCAGCGGGCCACGCCGATGGTGCTGTGCAACGCTTCCTGCAGCGGTGCTGTGCGGCCAGGCAGGGCAATCTCCGGGATCAGTGAGACCGACACGAGCGGCGTCAGCAGATCCAAAGCTTCCCGATACCGATCGAGTTCGATCAGCGCGAAGCCAAGATTGAGCCTGCCAACATTGAAGCCCGTGTTCAGCCTAAAAGTCTCGCGGAAGAACCTCTCGGCTGTGGCGCGATCATCTTCCATGAGGGCAACGATACCCAATAAATTCTGCAGATAAGAATTTTCTTGGAGCGTCGCGGTGGTCGAGGGACGGGCGAGTTCGCGCTGTGCCACCGCTTTGACCCTGGTGAAGTCGTGGGCGCTGGAGAGCAGCGCCTGTTCAAAATGGAACAGGGCAGAGCGGTAGGGCTCGAACTGGTCCATCGTTTGCATGGCACCGATGCGTAGGAGTGCCTCGGGCCCGGCATCACTTTCCACCTGCACCGTGAAGGCGCCAGAGCGGGCGGAAACGGAATTGACCAGCAGGCGGGTGCGGTTCGGCGCGGGAACGACGATGGCCACATTCACCCGCGGATGATCAAGCCCCAAAAGGTCTTGCAAGGCGCCGGTGAAGTTATCGAGCTTGAGCGCATTCGCGATCACACCGACGATCGTCGGCTCGCGCGCTGAGCGGACGGAAGGAGCCCGCAACAGCGAGCGGGCCCGGCTCATCCGCTCAAATTCGCTGGTGAAGACGCGCTCGGCAACTTCGGCGGTGAAGCCGGTTTGAACGATCGCGGGTGGCACGCTGACTGAGACTGCCACGGAGTTGGCGCTGACGGCCGCATCGGCAGTCAAAAGGCCAAAAACCATGGCTGCTGCCAGGGCAAGTGATGCTGGATCCACTCCGAGCACTCCATTATGTTAAATTTGCAACAATCGGACGCAGTCTAACATAATCTTTTTCAGGATACTACTCGAAGCCATTTGAATTTGCAATTAATTAACATTATAGGTAATACATATCGATGATTAATCATCATTTGGAATAAAACTTACTGTTGCTGCGCGCACAATGCTGACCCGCCCTTCATGCTAGTGCGCGGCGATAGAGATGCCAGGTCGCATGCCCCAGGATGGGAATGCTGAGTGCCAGCCCGACAAACAGCGTGGCCATGCCCACCGCAAGGCCGAGTGCGACCACCAAGCCCCAGGCCAGCATCACCCGCCTATTCTCCTGGAACGCCTGCCAGGAGGTGGCGATGGCCGTGCCAAGCGTCACATGGCGGTCCAGCAGCAGGGGGAAGGAAAAACTGCTGATCGCCAGCACCAGCACGGCGAAGCCGAGGCCCGCCACATTGCCCAAGGCCAGCAAAGCCCAACCGCCGCGCGTGCCGAACACCTCGGCGAGCAGCGCGCCCGGGCCGGCATGGGAGACATCGCCCAGCGTCAGCAGGAAAATGCCCTGCGCCGTCAGCAGCCAGAGGGCAAAAATCTGCGCCATGAGCACACCCATGGCCAGGATGGCCGGCAGGGCGGGGGAATGCAGCACCCGGAAACAGTCGAGCCAGGAGGTGGCCTGGCCCGTCTCGCGCCGCCGGCTGATCTCATAGAGCCCCAGCGCCGCGACTGGCCCCACCAGCGCGAAGCCGGAGATGAGCGGCCACACCAGCGGCAGCAGCGCACCGCCCGCCGCCGCGCGGGCAAGGACGAAGCCAAAGGCGGGGTAGATGATGCACAGAAAGAGCAATTGTGTGGGGTTGCCAGAAAATCCGCCCGGCCGGCGCGCAGGGCCGCGGCGATGTCAGCCATGGCAAGCCGCCGCAGCCTGGGCGGCGCTTCGGCTATGGCGCTGTTGTGAAATGCTTCCGTGGCCATGCTGGCGCTCCTTGCTTCCTCGTGGAAGTCAGGCACCGGGGCCGTGCAACAGGCCGCACGACCTGACGGGAACCAGCCTAACGCCGGCACCCGCAGAAAAGCTGCAAGCCCCGTGTTACACTGCGGCGAATTCGAGGCGGCGAAAGCCCTGGGCGAAGAGCAGGGCGGTCAAGTCGCCATGGTTCACCCGCGCATGTGCCTGTGCCTGTACCGTCGGCTTGGCGCGGAAGGCGATGCCCAGCCCGGCGGATTGCAGCATTGGCAGGTCATTGGCGCCATCGCCCACCGTCAGCGTCCGCTCCATGGGCAGGCCCAGCGATTGTGCCAGGCGCATGAGCGTGGCCAGCTTGGAATCACGGTCCAAAATGGGTTCGGCCACCGTGCCGGCCAAAGCGCCATTGTCGAGGATCAGATGGTTGGCGTGGTGCTCATGGAAGCCGACCAGTGCTGCCACCCGGTCGGTGAAGAAGGTGAAGCCGCCCGAAACCAGCGCCGCATGGGCGCCGGCGGCGCGCATGGTGGCGACCAGGGCGCGGGCGCCGGGCATCAGCTCCGTGGTTTCCCAGGTGCGCTGCAAGGCGGCTTCGGGCAGGCCCTTGAGCATGGCCACGCGCTCGCGCAGGGCGGATTTGAAATCCAACTCGCCATTCATCGCGCGGGCGGTGATGGCGGCGATGCGCTCTTTCAGCCCGGCCTCGGCGGCCAGCTCGTCCAGCGTCTCGGTGGTGACGATGGTGCTGTCCATATCGGCCAGCAGGAGGGCTTTGCGCCGTGTGGCGGCGGCTTGGGCGATGGCGTCCACCATCTGGCCCGCCAAGGCGGCCTGGGCGGCGGCCTGGGCGGCGGCGGGCGCCATGCCGGAGAAGGGGATGTCCAGCGCCTCGCCCTCGGACAGCCAGTCGGGCGCATGGCAATCGGCGCCGCCCGCGGCCAGGGCGGCCAGGACGGGGGCCAGCATCTGATGAGATAATCCGCCCGGGGGCGCGACAAGGGTGAGGATATGCTGCATGGCACCCTGACCATGCCCATCGCGCCCATGCCATGCAACCTCCCGCGCTGATCATCTGCGGCCCGACCGCCAGCGGGAAATCCGCGCTGGCGCTGGAATTCGCCCAGGCGCTGGGCGGCACGGTGATCAATGCCGATGCCATGCAGGTCTATGCCGGTATGGCGGTGATCACGGCGCAGCCCAGCCCGGTGGACCATGCCGCGGCACCGCACCGGCTTTATGGCATTCGTTCGCCGTCGGAGGCAGCGAACCTGGCCTGGTGGCGCGGAGAGGCGCTGGCGGCGATGGCCCAGGCGCGCCTGCCCATCCTATGCGGCGGTACGGGGATGTATTTGCGCGCGCTGACCCAGGGCCTCTCCGCCCTGCCAGATGTGCCCCCCGAGGCGCGTGCGGAGGCGCGAATGCTGCTGGCCGAGCGCGGTGCCCCCGCGCTGCATGCCATGCTCGATGCCGCCACCGCGGCCGCCCTCAACCCCGGCGATAGCCAGCGCGTGGCCCGCGCCTTCGAGGTCTGGCGCGGCACGGGCCGCGGGTTGGTCGAATGGCAGCGCGATGCGCCCGCCTTGCCGCCCGCGCCCTACCGCTTTGCCGCCCTGCGCTTGGACCCGGCGCGGGAGGTGCTGCACGAGGCTATCGCCAGCCGTTTCGACGCGATGCTGGCCGGTGGCGCGCTGGAGGAGGTGCGGGCACTGCTGGAACTCGACCCCACACTGCCGGCGATGCGGGCGCATGGGGTGCCCGAGATCGCTGCCCTGCTGCGCGGGACGATGGATGCGCGGGCGGCGCGTGACCAAGCGGTGCTGCATACCCACCAATACACCAAGCGCCAGGGCACTTGGTTCCGCCATCAGGCGCTGGTGGCCCCGACACGGCTGCATACGATCCATGCGCGATTTGCGGGTCTTGCGCAATTTTCGCAAAGTAAATGGGCCGAAATCGACAGTTTTGTTCAATCGCATGTTGACGCCCCACCGGCCGGGGCATAAGGGTGCGCTGCAACAACTCCAGATCATCACGGAACCATCATGTCCGCCACCACCGCCACCGCAGCCGCCACCACGGAAGACCGTTCGGGTGCTGAGGTTCTCCTCCGGGCTTTGACGGAGCAGGGCGTTGAAGTCATTTTTGGCTATCCGGGTGGCGCAGTATTGCCGATTTATGATGCGCTGTTCCAGCAGAATTCCATTCGCCACATCCTGGTCCGCCATGAACAGGCGGCGGTGCATGCGGCCGAGGGCTATGCCCGCTCCACCGGGCGGGTGGGCGTGGTGCTGGTTACCTCCGGCCCTGGTGCGACCAATGCGGTAACGGGCCTGGTGGATGCGCTGATGGACAGCATTCCCATCATCTGCCTGACCGGGCAGGTACCGACCCACCTGATTGGCAATGATGCGTTTCAGGAGGCTGATACCACAGGCATCACCCGCCCCGCGACCAAGCACAACTACCTGGTCAAGCGCAGCGAGGACCTGGCCGGCGTGGTGCATGACGCGTTTTATGTCGCGCGCAGCGGCCGCCCCGGCCCGGTGGTGATCGAGCTGCCCAAGGACATCCTGATCAAGCCTGCGCCCTATACCCCGGCGCCCACCACGCCGCATCGCAGCTATCGCCCGGTCACGCAGCCGAACCCGGCGCGTATTCTCGAAGCCGTGCAAATGCTCAAGCGCTCCGCCCGCCCGGTGGTGTATGCCGGCGGTGGCGTGATCAATTCCGGGCCCGAGGCCTCGCGGCTGCTGACCGAATTTGTCCGTATGACGGGTTTTCCCTGCACCAATACGCTGATGGGGCTGGGGGCGTTCCCTTCCTCCGATCCGCAATTCATCGGCATGCTGGGCATGCACGGCACCTATGAGGCGAACCTCGTGATGCATGGCTGTGATGTCATGCTGAACATGGGGGCGCGCTTCGATGACCGGATCACCGGCCGGCTGGATGCCTTCAGCCGCGGTTCGAAGAAAATCCACGCCGATATCGACCCCTCCTCGATCAACAAGAACGTCAAGGTCGATGTGCCGATCGTCGGCGATGCCGGGAATGTGCTGGCCGCGATGATCGAGTGCTGGAAGCAGGACGACACGCCCATCAACAGGGAGGCGCAGACCGCCTGGTGGCGGCAGATCGACCTCTGGCGTAAGAAGAACTGCCTGGCCTATGTCCAGGAAGGCAAGATCATCAAGCCGCAGCATGCGGTGAAGCGGCTCTTCGAGATCACCCAGGAGATGGGGCGCGAGACCTTTATTTCCACCGAGGTCGGTCAGCACCAGATGTGGGCGGCGCAGTATTTTGGGTTCGACAAGCCGAACCGCTGGATGACGAGCGGTGGCTTGGGCACGATGGGTTATGGTTTGCCGGCGGCGATGGGCGTGCAGATCGCCCATCCGGACGCGCTTTGCATCGACATTGCTGGCGAGGCCTCGATCCTGATGAACATTCAGGAGATGGGCACGCTGGCGCAGTACCGGCTGCCAGTCAAAGTGTTCATCCTGAACAACGAATATATGGGCATGGTGCGCCAGTGGCAGGAGCTGATGCATGGCAGCCGTTATTCCGAGAGCTATTCCGCCGCGCTGCCGGATTTTGTGAAGCTGGCCGAGAGTTTTCATGCCAAGGGGCTGCGGGCGACCGAGGCTGATCAATTGGATGACGTGATCCGTGAGATGATCGCCCATCCCGGCCCGGTCATCGCCGATATCTGCGTGGACCAGAAGGAAAACGTCTTCCCGATGATCCCCTCGGGTGCCGCGCATAATGAGATGATTTTGGCCGCAGGGCAGCAGGGAGGCGTCACTGGCGTCACCGATGAAGGCAAGGTGTTGGTCTGAAGCCATGGAACGCACAGCAACCATCGCGGTCCTCGTCGAGAACGAGGCCGGCGTCCTGGCCCGCGTCATTGGGCTCTTCTCCGGCCGCGGCTACAATATCGAGAGCCTGACGGTGGCGCCGGTGGATGAGACCCGCCGCATCAGCCGCATCACCGTGGTGACCACGGGCACCGAGATGACCATCGAGCAGATCAAGGCGCAGCTTGACCGGCTGGTGCCGGTGCACAAGGTGAGCGACCTGACGCTGGACGGCGCCCACCTGCAGCGCGAATTGGCGCTGATCAAGGTGGTGGGCCGTGGCGAGCATCGCGTGGAGGCGCTGCGCCTGGCCGATGCCTTTCGCGCCCGCGTCGTGGATGCCACGCCCGAGAGCTTCGTCTTCGAGATGACCGGCAATGCCGAGAAGATCGATGCCTTTTGTGCGCTGATGAAGCCTTTGGGGCTTGCCGAAGTCTGCCGGACGGGGGCTGTTGCCATCGCGCGCGGCACAAGGCACATCGCCGCCTGACATTTTTTTGACCAAGAGCAACGAGGAGCGCCCTGATGCGCGTTTATTACGACCGTGACGCTGATGTGAACCTGATCAAGGCCAAGAAGGTCGCGATCATTGGTTTTGGCAGCCAGGGCCATGCCCATGCCCTGAATATCCGCGAAAGCGGCGTGGCCGAAGTGGCCATTGGCCTTCGTCCCGGCGGTTCCGCCAAGAAGGCCGAGGCCATGGGTTTCAAGGTCCTCTCCCCCGCCGATGCGGCGAAATGGGCTGATGTGATCATGGTGCTGACCCCCGATGAGGGCCAGGGCGATCTCTATCGCGAGCACCTGCATGACAATATGAAGCCCGGCGCGGCGCTGGCCTTCGCGCATGGCCTGAACGTGCATTTCAACCTGCTCGACCCGCGCCCGGACCTCGACGTGTTCATGATCGCGCCCAAGGGCCCCGGCCATACCGTGCGCAGCGAGTATCAGCGCGGCGGCGGCGTGCCCTGCCTGGTGGCGGTGGCGCAGAACCCCTCGGGCAATGCGCTGGAAATCGCTCTCTCCTACGCCTCCGCCGTGGGTGGTGGCCGCGCCGGCGTGATCGAGACGACCTTCAAGGAAGAATGCGAGACCGACCTGTTCGGCGAGCAGGCGGTGCTTTGCGGTGGCCTGGTCGAGCTGATCAAGGCTGGCTTCGAAACCCTGGTTGAGGCTGGCTACGCGCCGGAAATGGCCTATTTCGAGTGCCTGCATGAGGTGAAGCTGATCGTCGACCTCATCTATGAGGGCGGCATCGCCAATATGAACTACTCGATCTCCAACACGGCAGAATACGGCGAATACGTCACCGGCCCGCGTATCATCACCGCCGAGACCAAGGCCGAGATGAAGCGCGTGCTGGATGATATCCAGACCGGCAAATTCGCCCGCGACTGGATGTTGGAAAACAAGGTGAACCAGGCCAGCTTCAAGGCAACTCGGAGAAAACTGTCCGAGCACTCGATCGAGGCGGTGGGCGAGCGCCTGCGCGCCATGATGCCGTGGATCAAGGCGAACGCCCTGGTGGATAAGGCGAAGAACTAAGGAGAGGTTGGGGAGGCAGGGGTAATTGCCCGTCGGCGAACCCCTGCCTCCTTCGCCAGCGAGCGATGCAGGGGATACACGTTAAGAATTATAGCCTTTATAGGAATTATATCGTTGACAATCGTCCCTCAGGCGCGTAAAATCCGCGTCAAAGGAGATTGACGATGAGCGAAACTGTCGAAGTCACACGTGATACGCTTCGCAACGCAATCAACGACCCGCGTTATCTCAATTCGAACCATCCTGAAGCCCAAGCATTTCGGCAGTGGGTGTCGGAGGCCTTTCGCGCGCTCTATCCCGAGGACGGCACGACGCACGGGATCGTTCATGTGCGATCCTATATCCGAAACGGACACCAGGTTTCTGCATATTCTCGACGCGGTCCAGCCGGCGGCGAGGCTACGAATGGAACTGCTGTGCAGTTCGCGGACCGGCCGGGACCGCATGCGGATGCCGAGCGGCGCGCGCGGTGTGATGCACAGGCTACGGCAGACTAGGCACGATGCCGACGCTTACGGCCGACAGCTCGTGTCGCCCGTGCCCTCTGCTGGGCCAGCGTGAACCTGCGTTTTGGAGCCTGTATGGCAGGAAGAGAACTGCCGCGCCTGTCCCTGCCCGAATGAGGAGCCAGAACAGTGACCAAAAAGGATCATGAGAACGCAATGACCATCTGCGCGCGCCGAACCCTGGAGAGCAGTTATGGTCCCGTCGCTGTTTGGATAACAGTTCCGCGCGAGGAAACCGAGACTGGCGATTTCCTGTGCGACTATGGCATTGCCGGCCCTCGAACACAGCGTCGCGGCTCGGTCATGGGAATCGACGCTTTCCAGGCTCTTCAACTCACTATGGAGCGGATTGGAACCGAGCTGCTGTTCTCCGAGGAAGGACAGACCGGCGGTCTGCGATGGTTGGATACCGCCTACGAGATCGGTTTTCCTGTCCCCGCCTCCATTGAAGACCTCGTATCTCCAAAGAAGTAGCCGGTCTCCACAGCGAAAAGCTTCGCCCGCGACTGGATGCTGGAGAACCGGGTCAACCAGGCCAGCCTCAAGGCCACCCGCCGCCGCCTGGCCGAACACCCCATCGAGGCGGTGGGCGAGCGCCTGCGCGCCATGATGCCGTGGATCAAGGCGAATGCTTTGGTGGACAAGGCGAAGAACTAAGCCGTTATCGACTGGCCGCGAGGACCTGCCGCCAGGCCGGTCCTCAACGGGCTGAGCTTTTTTCGTTGTAACCGCCATCCAGCCGCCCACAATCTGATAATCATCTTGCTGCATCGCATCATGTGCCGTTAGCCTCGCCCACCCCCAGCAGGAGGCCCGCGTGACGGTTATCAGCCCATCCCGCTCTAGCGACATCCTGTTGCTCATCGCTCGCTTGGCCATGGCGCCGCTGTTTTTGATCAGCGCCTTTTATAAGGTCGCGCAATGGCCCGGCATCGTCACCTTATTGGACAATCAGGGCGCGCCGCTGCCCATGCTCGGGGGCGTTATTGCCACCGCCATCGAGGCCATCCTGCCCCTCCTTCTCATCCTGGGGCTGCGGATGCGCTGGGCGGCCCTGGGCCTCATTGTCTATGTGTTGGGCACCAACCTCATTGCGCATCGTTTCTGGGAATTCACCGGTGGCGCGCAGCTTGGCCAGATGCTGGCTTTCTTCAAGAATATCGCCCTGTGCGGCGGCTTGCTGGTTCTGACCATGACCGGCCCTGGCCGTTTCGCGATGCAGCCCCGGCCCTGACCGCGCGCCTTGATCCGCCCTGCGGGCGGCCCATCTGCGGTGGATGTTCAAGCAGGCCCTCGTCATTCTCTCCTCCATCGCGCTGGGCGCCTGCTCGGTGGTAGGCGTGCGTGGCAGCGAGGAACCGCCGCATCGCGTCATCGCCCGACTGGGTGAGGTGGAGATCCGCGAATACCCGCCCCGCGTCGTTGCTGAAACTCAGGTGGAGGCGGATGAGAATGCGGCGCGCAGTGAAGGCTTTCGCCGCCTCGCCGGCTATATTTTCGGTGCCAATCGGGGCGAGCGGCGCATCGCCATGACAGCCCCTGTGGCGCAGGAGCCCAGCCGCATCGCGATGACCGCGCCCGTCGCACAGGACGCCGTGGCCGAGGGTTTTCGCATTCGCTTCTTCCTCCCCGCCGGCCTGACTGCGGACACCGCACCCGAGCCGAATGACCCGCGCGTGCGCATCACCACCCTGCCGGCCGAAACCTTCGCCGTGCTGCGCTTCACCGGCAGCACGGACCCCGCGGCGGTGGCGCGCAATGCCTCCAGCCTCCGCGCCATGCTCGCGGGCTCGCGCTGGGAGGCGGTGGGCGAGGCCACCGCCTGGTTCTATGACCCGCCCTGGACCCTGCCGCCGCTGCGCCGCAATGAGGTGGCCATTCGCGTCATCCCCGCAGCCTGAGCCCCGCCACCACGCCCAGGGCGCAGAGCCCCGCCATCGCCCAGAAGGCATGCCCGCCGAAAGCGGCATAAAGCGGCCCCGAGGCCAGCATCACCGCCCCCGAGGCCAGCCCCACCCCCAGCGAGGAATGCAGCGTCTGCGCCCGCGCCCCCAGCCCGCTAGGCAGCGCGGCCAGGGCGCGTATCGCCCCGAGATGCATGGCGCCGAAGCTGAGCGCATGCAGCGTCTGCGCCAGGAAGAGCGGGACCAATTCGCTTGTCGCCCCGGTGACCAGCCAGCGTAGCACCCCCGCCAGGGCCGCCAAGGTGGCAAGGCCCGGTGCGCCCAGCCGCTCCACCAGGCGCCGCCCCCATAGGAACAGCGCCACCTCCATGACCACCCCCCAGGCCCAGAGCAGGCCGATCATCCCGGCCGAGAGCCCCGCCGCCTGCCAATGCAGTGTCGCGAACCCGTAATACATCGCATGGCTGCCCTGGATCAGCGCCGAGGCCGGCAGCAGCCGCCGGAAGCCCGGGTGGCGCAAAGGCTCCCACATCCCCCCGGTGGGGCGTGGGCGCGGCCCTGGTGGCTGAGGCAGCCCGGCCGCGACGAGCGCCGTGGCACCCAGGCAGCAGGCCGCCAGCCAAAGGGCCGCCGCGGGCCCTGTCAGGCTCACCAATTGCCCGGCGGCCACGGCTGAGACGATGAAGGCGATCGACCCCCAGGCCCGCACCCGGCCGTAATCGAAGGGCCTAGCGCGCATTTCGGCGATGGCGGCGGCATCGCTCAGCGGCACCACCGGCGCCACGCCCACGCTGTGCACCAATTGCACCAGCAGCAGCATGGCAAAGCCCTGCAGCAGCGCCATGGCCGGCAAGGTGAGCGCTGCCAGCGCCGCACCGCTCACCAGCACGGCGCGCAGCCCCCAGCCATCGGCCAGCCGGGCCGAGGCCGGGCTGGTCAGCAGTCGCGTCGCGCTGCCCAACGCCAGCACGATGGAAAGCTGCGTGGCGCTCAGCCCCCCCGCGCTTAATACCGCGGGAATGAACGGCATCGCCGCTCCGAGCGAGGCGAATTGCACGGCAAAGAGCAGCGCGAAGCGGGTGGGCGGGGATATTCTCACGGCGCCTCGCTTTGCGCCTATTCCGGCAATCCCGTCCAGCCTGCGCCCACGCCCGTTGCAATCCGCGCGCTTTGGCCGCATCAAGACTGCCACGTTCAGCAGCCGGTTTTTCATCTCATGTTCGAAGCGCGCGTCCGGGCCATTTTGGGCCCTACCAATACAGGCAAGACCCATCTTGCGATGGAGCGGATGCTTGCGCATTCCTCGGGGATCATCGGCTTTCCGCTGCGCCTCCTGGCGCGCGAGAATTACGACCGCATGGTGGCCAAGAAGGGTGAGAAGAACGTCGCCCTCATCACCGGCGAGGAGAAGATCATCCCGCCCGACGCGAAATGGTTCGCCTGCACCGTCGAGGCGATGCCGCTCGATATCGCGGTGGGCCGTGGGCGGGCCGAATTCGTGGCGGTGGACGAGATTCAGCTCTGCGCTGACCCTGATCGCGGCCATATCTTCACCGATCGTCTGCTGAATGCGCGTGGCATGGTCGAGACCATGTTCATGGGTGCCGAGACGGTGCGGCATTTATTGCAGCGCCTTGTGCCGCAGGTTGAGATTGAGAGCCGCCCGCGCCTCTCGCAACTCACCCATACCGGCTTCACCAAGCTGGGCCGCCTGCCGCCGCGCAGCGCCGTGGTCGCCTTCTCGGCCGGTGAAGTTTACGCCATTGCCGAGGCCATTCGCCGCCGCCGTGGCGGTTGTGCGGTCGTGATGGGCCGCCTCTCGCCGCGCACCCGCAATGCCCAGGTGAAGCTTTATCAGGACCGCGAGGTGGATTTCCTGGTGGCGACGGATGCCATCGGCATGGGCCTGAACATGGATGTGGACCATGTGGCCTTCGCCTCGCTGAACAAGTTTGACGGCCATGCGCCGCGCGCGCTGAACGCGCAGGAAGCGGCCCAGATCGCCGGCCGCGCCGGCCGCGGCATGCGTGATGGCAGTTTTGGCAGCACCGGCGACTGCATCCCGCTTCCTGAGGATATGGTGGAGAAGATCGAGGGCCATCAGTTCGAGCCCTTGCAGGCCCTGGCATGGCGCAACTCCAATCTCGACTTCACCAGCGTGGATGCGCTGCTGGACAGCCTGGCCGCGCCGCCACCCTCCGCTGGCCTGGCCAAGGGCCATGACGCGACGGACCACATCACCCTCAATATGCTGGCGCGCGAGAGCGATATCCGCCGCCTCGCCACGGGCCGCGGCCGGGTGGGTGCGCTGTGGGAAGCCTGCCAGGTGCCGGATTTCCGCAAGCTGGCCGATGACAGCCATACGAAGCTCTGTGGCCGGATTTTCCGCCACATGGCGGAAGATGGCGCGCTGCCGGAAGACTGGCTGGCATCGCAGATTGCCAATACCGCCAATACGGAGGGCGACCTCGATACGCTGATGGCCAGGCTGTCGGGTATCCGCACCTGGAGCTACATCGCCGCCCGCGCCGATTGGGTGAAGAACGCCGCCGAATTCCAGGCCCAGGCCCGCGCCGCCGAGGATATGGTGAGCGACGCGCTGCATGAGCGCTTGACCCAGCGCTTCGTGGACCGCCGTGCCGCACAATTGATCCGCCGCCTCGACCCTGCCTCGGAAGAGGATCTGCTGAGTGCTGTGACGCGCCAGGGCGATGTGATCGTCGAGGGCCATAATGTCGGCCGGGTGGAAGGCTTTATTTTCCACCCCGATGCGACGGCAGAGGATGAGGAAACCCGCAAGCTCGTGCTGCGCGCCGCCCGTCGTGCGCTGCGCGAGGAAATGCCCCGCCGCGTTGCCGCGCTGGAAATTGGCAAATCCGAAGCCTTCTCGCTGACCGCTGACCACAAAATTCTGTGGGATGGCGCCGATATCGCCCGGCTGCGCGCGGGTGCCGAGCCCTCCAAGCCGGTGGTCGAGGTGCTGCCCAGCGAGTTTCTGGACAGCGCCCAGCGTGAGCGCGTGCGGTTGCGCCTGAGCAATTTCATCGAGGGCACGCTCGCCAAGGATCTCTCATCCATCGCCGCGGTCGAGAAAAAGGCCGAGGATGACAATACGCTGCGCGGCCCAGCCTTTATGCTGCGGGAATCGCTGGGTATTCGCCCGGGCAATTCCAAGGCGCATTTCCCGCAGGATGTGCAGGCCAAGTTGAAGACCATTGGCGCCAGGGCCGGCCGCTATGCGCTGTATGTGCCCGAGGCGCTGAAGCCGCGCGCGATGGCCATGCGCGCACAACTCTGGGCGCTGAGCCGCAATATCCCCACGCCCGAATTGCCCGCGCCCGGCCTGGTCTCGCTGGCCGCCGATGGGGTGACCGCGCTCTCCTGGCTGCCCGGCTTTGCCGAGACCATCGGCTGGGTGCCGGCCGGCCCGCTCTTGCTGCGCCTTGACGTGGCCGAGCGAATTTCCGGCGAATTGAGCTACCTCACCCGCCGCGCACCCTCGCCGCTGCCGCCGGAAATCCTGGGCCGCTTTGCCATTAAGGGCGAGACGGTGCCGCTGGTGCTGGCTGGCTTGGGCTTCCGGGTGATTGAGGCCGAGGTGCTGGGCGAGGATGTGCAGGGCCCGTGCCGGCCGATGATGGTGGCTTGGCAGCGCCCGGCGCAGCCCGAGCGCAACAATCGTGGCCCGCGGCGTGACCAGCAGCCGCGTGGCGAAGGAGCCGCTGCTGAGCGTGGCCCGCGCCGCGAGGGTGAAGCCCGCCCGCCTCGGCAACGTGAGCGTGGCCCGCGCCGCGATGCGGCGGCAGCGCCCGCGACACCGACCGAGGGCTCACCAGCCGAGGCCATCCCCGAGGCCAACCCCGCGGCCAGTGCCGACGCCCCTCGCCCCGAGCGCGAGCCGCGCCGTGATGACCGCAACAACAACCGCAACGCCAAGCCCCGCGCCCCGGGCGGCGCCTTCGGCAAGACCGGCGGCCCTGGTGGTGGTGGTGGTGGCGGCCGTGAGGATCGCGGCCCGCGCCGTGATGATCGTGACCGCGGCCCCCGGCGCGATGATCGTGGCCCTGGTGGCCCTGAGACCCGGGTCTACCACCAGGACAGCGTGAAGGTGGCCGATGAGGATAATCCCTTCGCCAAGCTCGCGGCGCTCAAGCTGAAATGAGCCGGCGGGCGTGACGGCAACTCCCGAGAGTTGGGAGAGGCTGGATGTCTGGCTCTGGTATGCGCGCGTTGCCAAGACGCGCTCCCTCTGTGCAAGGGCGGTGCAGGATGGCGGTTTCCGCCTGAACCGCCAGCCCACCGACAAGCCGCATGCAAAGCTGCGGGTGGGTGATGTGCTGACCTATACCTGGGGCAGTGAGGTGCGGGTATGGCGGGTGGCGGAGCTTGGCACCCGCCGCGGCCCGGCGGATGAGGCGCGGGAACTTTACGAAGATTTGTCGCCGGGCTTGTGAGCCCGGCCCATGCCGCCGCCGCCTGGCATTTCCACCACCAACCGGTCACCGGCCGGAATCACCTGAAAACCCTTGGCCTTCAGCGTGGTGCCGCTGCCCAGCCGTACGACACCGCGGGCACCCTCCTCCCCGCCATGGCGGCCGCGCGGCGGATAGGTCACCCGTTCGAAGGTGGCGAAAATCCCGAAGGCCTCGCCATGGCGATGCGCCACTTCCATGATCTGGCCGTCGCCACCGCGGAACTCTCCGGCCCCGCCTGAGCCGTCACGCAGGTCCTTCCGCCAGACCACGATGGGGGCGATGGTTTCCGTCACCTCCACCGGCACGTTCTTCACGCCCGAGGGGAAGGGCGTGGCGGAAAGCCCATCCTGCCCCGGCCGCGCGCCGGCGCCGCCAGAATGGAACATGGTGACCATGAAGGGCCGCTGCGTACCGCCGGTCAGGCCATTGCCCGCGCCGAGTTTCAGGTTCCACAGATTAGAGGTGCCCTCGGCCGGCACCCGGCCCGGCAGTGCCTGATCCAGGGCCGAATACACCACATCGGGCAGCATATGGCCCATGGTGGAGCGGGCATTCACCGCCGCCGGGAATGGTGCGTTCAGGATGCAGCCTTCGGGTGCCGTCACCCGGATGAGGTCCAACGTGCCGGCATTGTTGGGGATATCGGGGCCGATGATGCAGCGCAGGCCAAAGGCGGTATAGGCATCGGTGTAGCAGAGCGGGCAGTTGATGCCGTAGCTGCTCTGGGCCGAGGTGCCAGCGAAATCCACCGCGATGTGATCCTCGGCGATGGTCAGCGCTGCGTGCAGATCGATCGGCGCCTCGATGCCGTCAATGCGCATATGGCCGTGCCAGGTGCCTTTGGGGAGTTTCTGGATTTCGGCCAGCATCGCAGCTTCCGAGCGGGCGATGATATGCGCGCCCAGTACCTCCAGATCTTCCAACTGGTTTTCTTCCAGCATGGCGGAGAGGCGGCGTTCGCCGGTCTCGTTGCAGGCCATGAGCGCATAAATATCGCCCTCGACCTGCACCGGTTCGCGCACATTGGCGCGGATGAGGTTCATTAGCCCCTCATCCACCACGCCCTGGCGCGCCATTGGCATGATGGGAATGCGTAAGCCTTCGTGAAACACTTGCCGCCCGTCGGGCGAGAGGCCGATGCCGCCGATATCCACCACATGCACGGTGCAGGAGAATAGCCCAACCATTTTTCCCCGATGAAAAGCCGGGGAGGTGACGACGATATCGTAGAGATGCCCGGTGCCCATCCAGGGGTCGTTGGTGATGTAGTGGTCGCCCTCGCGCATATTTTCTGCCGGAATGGCGGCCAGAAAATGCTTCACGCTGCGGGCCATGGAGTTCACATGGCCGGGAGTGCCGGTGACGGCCTGTGCCAGCATGCGGCCATCCACGGCGAAGACACCGGCAGAAATATCCCCCGCTTCCCGCGCCGAGGTGGAGAAGGCGGTGCGGACCAGGGTTTTCGCCTGCTCCTCCACCACTGAGAGCAGGCGGTTCCACATGACCTGGAGGCGGATGTCGTTCATGGCGCGTGTTCCAGGATGATCTGCCCGCCGGCGTTGATCCGCGCGGTCCAATGCTTGGGTACAATGGTGGTGGTTTCGTCCTCGATGAGCAGCGCGGGGCCGCACAGCGTGGCGCCGGGGACGAGGCTGTTGCGGGCATGGATGGCGGCGCTATCCGCGGCACCCGTTGCTGGGTCCGTCAGCATGCGGCTGGCGCTGGTGGCGGGCATGGGCAGCGGGGCTGCCTCGGCCAGGCGCGCCGGCGGTGCCAGCGGGCTGGAGAGGGCGAGCGCCCAGGTCATCACCTCTGGCTGCAGCCCGGGAATGGCGCGGCCAAAGACCCGGGCATAGGCGGCGACGAAAGCCGCTTGCAGCGCCTGGGCTTCCAGGCCCGGCGGCACCAGAACAGGGATTTCATGCCCCTGGCCACGGTAGCGCATGAAGGCGGTGCGGCTTTCCACCAACCCTTCTGCGGGCGCGGCTTGCAGCACCACGGCCTCGGCCTCGCTGCGCATATCGGCGAACATGGCCTCCAGCGCTGTGGTGTCCATGCTGTCGAGGCGGGTGTAGCGGGTGCGCACCACTTCAAAGCCGATGGGCGCCTGCAGGAAGCCATGTGCCGAGCCCACGCCGGCGCCCTGCGGCACCACCACGCGGGTGATGCCCAGTTTTTGCGCCAGCCTTGCGGCGTGCAAAGGTGCGGCGCCACCGAAGGCGATCATGGTGCGGCCCGCCGTGTCCTCACCATTCTCCACCGCATGCACCCGCGC
>Ga0114967_10001347_pt1 | contig 20562 bp, 23 predicted proteins | sample M_130628_MF_Meta_FD_92639 | JGI IMG/M metagenome (GOLD analysis project Ga0114967, IMG submission 92639) | Freshwater microbial communities from Lake Montjoie, Canada to study carbon cycling - M_130628_MF_MetaG | ecosystem: Environmental > Aquatic > Freshwater > Lake | place: Lake Montjoie... | reverse complement strand
TTCATTATTCAAGGTAGACCATTCCTGCACAGCTTTTTTAATATTTTACCGTAGTAGCTACATTGGGGTTATGCTGTATTTTGTTGCCCACTTCTTTCGAGACAGTTTTACCCCTCACAAAAAACTCCTGAAAATGAATGTGGAAACTTTTTTATAGTGAAAATAAAAAGGTATTAGAATACTAATTGGAGCAAGTTGTTATGCAAAATGTTATGCAACTAAAAATGTTATGCATAAAAAAAGAGCTACATTTTAATGTAACTCTTTGATTATCAAGTATTTAACTTGCTCCCGAAGCTGGGCTCGAACCAGCGACCCTCTGATTAACAGTCAGATGCTCTAACCGACTGAGCTATTCGGGAATTTAATTTATATGTATAATTTCGAATATCACTCCGAAAGAATAATACAAAGGTAAGGTATTTATTTTTTGTTGTCAATACCTAAGTGTAATTTTTTTTTCTTTTATTTAAAGTTTTTATACTTTATTGATAATCAATGTTTTGCACGTTCGAGAATTAATTCCTTTACTTTACGTGCATCAGCCTTAACAAAATTCTGTATCACAATTTCTTGTTCTCTCGCTCTTGCCTTGATTCTAATGGTTGAAAAAAAGATACCTGATTCGATTTCTACGCCTGCAATATCGTTATAGAAAACAAAATTTTCGGTAGTTCTAAACACTTTTCTTTCTTTAAATGTAACCCCTTTTTCTCCAAATAAAACTTCATCAGGCAGTAATGGATTTTTTAAGGTACTAGCTGAAAATCTTTCGTTCATGTTTTTTATATTAATTTGTAGATTTGATAATTTGTTAAATTTAGAAAGTTTTTTTCAGCCAATTGATTTTCAATACTCCACGGCGAACCGCATTCATTTCTATATTAAAATGGTACGTACACTACTTTTTTTGTTTCAAAAAACTCTTCGGTAAAATAATAAGCTAAACTATATTGTTCATATTTTCCGCCAAATTCCTCCAGTTCTTCGGTTAAATCTCCACCTTTTAAGTATAAAATTCCGTTTCGAAGGTCATTAAATTGATTCTTTGTTACTTTGTCCTTTACCCAATCATAAAACGGTTTTAAACGAGTCACAGCACGGCTCACTATAAAATCATAATCTTTTGCTACGTTTTCAGCACGCTCGTGTTGAGTTGTTAAATTCGTTAGTCCAATCGCCTGTGAGACTTCGGTAACAACTTTTATTTTCTTTCCGATAGAATCAACTAAGTGAAACTGACAATTAGGAAATAAAATTGCCAAAGGAATTCCAGGAAAACCTCCGCCGGTACCAATATCTAAAATTTCTGTACCAGATTTAAAATTTATCACTTTTGCGATGCCAAGTGAATGTAAAACGTGTTTTTCGTAAAGGTTTTCAATATCTTGACGAGAAACTACATTGATTTGTGAATTCCAGAAGCTATATAACCCTTGCAATTGTCCAAATTGCTGCAACTGTTTTTCAGTAAGACTTGGAAAGTATTTTGTGATCAAAGAAACGTCTGACATAAAAAATTGGGGCGACCGTCGCACGGCTCAACGCCATTTAATTTTTTTAGGATTTGAAAGCAAAGTTATTAAACCAAAAATTAAATAGTAACCCGCAAATAACATATCATAATAAGGTATCTTCCACGAGCTAACAGTATTATTAAGTTTTTTGTTAGCAATTGACAACACAAACCAACGAATAATTAGCCATAAAAAAAATACAAATGTTATCAGTCGCATCCAATCAGTGTATAAATAAAAATCTTGTAGTTTATAATCATCTAATATATAAGTAGGAATTCTTGACCATTCTGGTGCTTCAAACCAATCGGGTTTGATAAAAAACACAGGTAAAAACCAAAACCAACAAATAAGATGGCTGGCTGCTAATAGACCCAATGAGATTTTATCACGCAACTTATATCGTTTTCCTACTGAAAGATGACGACGTTTTTGGATAATCCATTCGCTCCAAGTTTTCTTCGGAACTGATATGATGTGAGCTTCTGCCTTAATACATATTGCTACATTTTCTTTATTTGATGCCTCATTTATAAACAAATCATCATCACCACCCAAAAGTCCATGATGACTTGCGAAGCCATTTGTTACCCAAAATAATTCTCGGCGATACATCAAATTCCGACCAATGCCCATATAAGGCATTTTTGATAAAGCGGCAGAAAAATATTGTACAGCTGTTTGGAAAGTTTCGTAACGAATCAACGAGTTTAAGCGACTATTAGCGTATTCGTAAGGCGAAAACCCTAAAACAATATCTTTACTTTGGGTCATTTGAGCAACCATAAAACTAATCCAATGCGGACTTGTAGGTCGACAATCAGCATCGGTCAACAAGATTATTTCTTTACTTGCTTTCTTGATACCCATTGTTACTGCGTATTTTTTTGCAGTAAAGTGAGCGGGAAGGCTTTCAATTCTTACGAATTTTACTTTTTTGTAGTCGCCTTCGTTTAAAAGTAAATAATCATAAGTTCCATCAATCGAGCGGTCGTCAGAAACAATAATTTCAAAATCTGGATATTCTTGAGCTTCAAGTAGAGGTAGAAGTCCCTTTAAATTCTCAAGTTCATTCCAAGCTGCCACAACAATCGAAACGCTCGGTTTATTTTTTTGTTCAGCGTCTGGCTCATTGTCTTTGTGCAAAAGCAAACGAGTAAATATCCCAACAATATAAATGAGTTGGATAAATACAGCAATAAAAAATATAAACGGTAGAAAATAGTGCCAAAACACCATGTAATTGATATTTAAGTGAAACTTTCTGCAAATATACAAACCTTCAATGAAACCAATAGAAAGTTATTGTTAAAATCAATGAAAAAATACTTGTATTAGCCAAAATGAAGATTGAAATTTGCTTTATGAAATACGAATTACAAAAAACCGACTCTCTGTCAAAGGCTCGTGCTGGGAAAATTACTACTGATCATGGCGAAATTCTGACGCCAATTTTCATGCCCGTCGGTACGGCTGCTACTGTGAAGGCTGTGCATCAACGTGAATTGGTCAATGATATTAAAGCTCAAATTATCTTAGGAAATACTTATCATTTATATCTTCGTCCAGGGCTGGATATTCTTGAATGTGTAGGTGGACTTCATAAATTTAATGGTTGGTCGGGCCCAATTTTAACCGATTCTGGTGGTTATCAAGTATTCTCTTTGAAAAATATTCGTAAGATTTCGGAAGAAGGGGTAAAGTTTCAATCTCATATTGATGGTTCGAGACATTTGTTTACGCCCGAAAATGTTATGGATACTCAGCGAATCATCGGAGCTGATATTATTATGGCATTTGATGAATGTGCTCCGTACCCATGTGATTATGAATATGCAAAAAAATCAATGGAAATGACGCACCGATGGCTCAATCGCTGTATCGATCGTTTTGATTCTACCGAAGGGAAATATGGCTTTTCTCAAACACTTTTTCCGATTGTGCAGGGGAGTACTTATAAAGATTTACGTATAAAATCGGCTGAGTTTATAGCTGAGCAAAACCGTGAAGGAAATGCAATTGGCGGTTTGGCTGTAGGCGAACCTGCCGAAAAAATGTATGAAACTATTGAATATGTCAATGATATTTTGCCAAAAGATAAACCTCGTTATTTGATGGGAGTGGGAACTCCCGAAAATATTTTGGAAGCAATTGCTCTAGGAATTGATATGTTTGACTGCGTGATGCCAACACGAAATGCCCGCAATGGAATGTTATTTACAACGCAAGGCATTATTAATATCCGCAACGAAAAATGGAAAGATGATTTTACAGCGATTGATGAAAACCTCGGCGGCTATGCAAGTACCTTTTATTCAAAAGCATATTTACGACATTTAGTAAAATGCGATGAGATTTTGGCGGCACAAATCGCCAGTGTGCATAACTTGACCTTTTATTTATGGTTAGTCGGACAAGCTCGTGAGCATATTTTGGCAGGTGATTTCTTGACTTGGAAAAATGCAATTGTGAAGCAGACAATGCAGCGGTTATAAACTGAATTGGAATAAGACTTCAATTGGCGACATTCGTTCAAAGACATTGTCGCCAAGTGAAGTTTTCCTCTGAAAACCTTTTACTTCCGACTAACAAACCTATTACCCTCAATATAAAACCGATAAGGTAAATCTGCTCCTTGCGTAAGGCCGATTCTGGTGGTAGTTACGATTGAAAAGTCATTATTAGTTGATTCAAGGCAATGAAATTCGTCAGAGTCGAGGGTTAGAAAATTAAAATCAAGTGAAATACCCATTGCTTGAACCAATTTTGCTGGGCCACTACATAAACTTTTTAAATCATTGGTTTTTCGGCGTTTTTGCATCAATTCAATACCTTCGGTGGGTTCTAAGGCCCTAATCAGCACTGCTTCTCCGATATCTTTTGGCCCGCCCGAAATATTTACGCAATAGTGCATGCCATAAATCTGATAAACATAGCAGGTTCCCGCAATTTCAAACATAGGAGCATTACGAATTGATTTTTTGCGGTATGCATGACATGCTGGGTCGCCTTGCAAGTATCCTTCGGTTTCTACAATAATGCCTGCTGTTCGTCCTTCGGGGCTGTCATGCACCAAAGTACAGCCCAAAAGGAACTTCGATAAAGCGAATGTTTCATGTTTTTCATAAAATTCTTTGGGAAGAATATTTTGCATCTGTACTTTTGGTAAACTTTAAGTTATTATATGAAAAAACTCTTCTTTTTTATTTTCCTTTCTCATTTTTGCATTGCACAAGATATTGCACCAACTATCAATAATGCTACTTGGGAAACTACCAAGTTAGGTAAAAAGTTTTATTGGAAACGAGCTCATTTCAGGCAAAAAGAGCTTTTTAATGCCAATCAATCTATTAATATTTTGGAGATTTCGCTCAATAATAAAAAAGTAAAGTTTGGTTTTGCTACCGTTGATTCGATGAAAACTGATTCACAAATCAAGCGTTCGTTACAAAAAACAAGTAAAGTGGCAGCTGATTTGGGTGCAATAGCTGCAGTAAATGCAGGTTTTTTCGATATGAAAAATGGAGGAGCGGTTGATTTTTTGAAAATTGGCGGCAAAATCGTTGATACAACTCGACTTTCTAATGTGGCTAGACTACCATTTCATTCTATTTCAGGTGTAATCATCGAAAATAATAAGGTAAGTATTATAAAAGGAGAGCAAAAAGCAGGTTGGGAGAAAAACCTGTCTCAGGAAAATATTTTATTGACTGGCCCTTTGTTGATGTATAATGGAATAATGGAAGAATTGGCCAAAACGCCGTTCAACGATAATCGTCATCCTCGTACATGTGCGTGTGTAACAAATGATAAAAAACTATTGTTGATTACGGTAGATGGTCGTTCGAATGAGTCTCTTGGTATGACTTTGGCTGAGTTAAGTACATTGGCAAAGGCTTTAAACTGCAAAGACGCTATCAATTTTGACGGTGGAGGTTCAACGACTATGTATATCAAAGGTCAACCCGAAAGTGGTGTTGTGAATTATCCATCAGACAATAAATTGTTCGACCACGCTGGTGAACGCCCTGTGAGTAATATATTTTATATAAAATAGGAGAAAAGACAAAAGATTTGAGACAAAAGATTTTTGCTAAATTTTTTCTCTTTTCTTTATTCCATTTTCTCATTTCTCAAAACGAAAATGCAACAAGTACAATATAAATATCGCCCTGAAAATCTCACTATTTCAGAACCGAATAAATACAAACCAGAAGATTTGTATTCGGAAGAAATGGTACTGAATCTTGGACCTCAACATCCATCTACGCATGGAGTTTTGCGTTTGGAAGTGCTGACTGATGGGGAAACGGTTGTTGATGTAGTATCGCATTTGGGACATTTGCACCGTTGTTTCGAGAAGCACGCTGAAAGTTTGCCTTACAATCAAATCATTCCTTATGTTGATAGGATGGATTATGTAGCAGCAATGAATTCGGAATTAGCATATGTGATGGGCATTGAAAAAATGCTCGGAATAGAAAATGATTTACCAAAAAGAGTTGAATATATTAGAGTTTTGGTGGCTGAACTCAACCGTTTAGCTTCCCATTTTATTGCAATTGGTACTTTTGCACTTGATATTGGTGCGGCAACGCCATTTCTCTGGATTTTCCGTGACCGAGAACATATTATGCGTATGCTTGAATGGCTTTGCGGTGCCAGAATGCTCTACAATTATGTTTGGGTAGGGGGTTTATTCTATGATTTACCCGTAGGTTTTGAAGAGCGTTGCCGAGAATTTATTGATTATCTGAAACCAAAACTCATTGAATTACAACAACTCGTTATCGAAAATCATATTTTTATCAATCGTACGGCAAATGTTGGTGTTTTGCCTTTGTCAATGGCCATTAATTATGGTTGTACGGGCCCTGTTTTGCGTGGTTCTGGACTAAAATGGGATTTAAGAAAAGTGGATGCTTACTCGGTTTACAGTGAAATTGAATTTGATATTCCAGTAGGAAATGGTGAGATGGGAAAGGTTGGTGATTGCTGGGATAGAAATAATGTGCGTGTGAAAGAATGTTGGGAATCGGTTAAAATTATTCAGCAATGTTTGGATAAACTTAATAAAGAACATAAAAGAACATCCGATTTCAATCCACAAGCACTTGTTCCTAAGAAAATTCGTCCACCAAAAATGGATTTTTATTGCCGTGCCGAAAATCCGAAAGGTGAATTAGGCTTCTTTTTTCGCACAGATGGTCGTTCAGACATTCCGACGAGAGTAAAAGCCCGTGCTTGTTCGTTTAGTAATTTATCGGTTCTCCCCGAATTGTCTCGAGGAGGTATGATTGCTGATTTGGTTGCAGTTATTGGCTCGCTCGATGTAATTATGGGCGAAGTTGATAGATAATACTTTTAATACTTTTATTAATAAATAAAAGTATTAAACTTTTCTTTGAATTACATCAATACCGGCCGCTAAAAATTTCATTTTTTTAGTCGAATTCATGATTTTTATTTCTTCCCAAAGATTGGTTTCACAATCTAAAAATTTGAAGATTTGCGAGGCTGAATTTCGCTCATACAAGCGTGCAAAAATATCGACAGCAGGAAGACGTTTTTGTTCGAGAACATTTAATAAAACACTTGCATAAAAGGAGAATCTTTTCTTAAACCATAAAGTTTTGATTACTGGCGAGCCGGTCTTTTCTAATTGCTCTACTATGGCTTTCAACCTCTTTTGCGTATTCTGAAAAGTATAACCAGTAGCAGGATTTGTATAACCACCAGCAGTCCCGATTCTGACAATGTGTTTGCTCGGAAACTCATTAGTAGCTTCATCAGACATCGGAATAATTCCAAATTCATCTTCAATTACTTCATAGTCAGTAATTTGTAGTTTTTTTGTAATGTATTTTTTTAGTTCAGCATCATATTCTTTTTCTTCCAATAATTTTTCCGTGAAAAGTGTATATTCAACAATTGCCGTATGTTCATCAAAAGGCAAAACATACATAAAACGACATTCATTGTACTGTTCTACACCAAAATCCATCATTTCGGGTAGAGTAGGGTCAAAGACCGGTTTTTGCGAACGAATCACCAAACCCTTGAAATGTTGGAGTAGATTGTGGTTTTTAGGAATATTAAGTTTGAGTTTGTAAGTGCTATCAAATACAAATTCAGCTTGATAGGTTTGTCCAGATTCCGTTTTTACAATAGCGTATTCATCTGAATCTTGAATGCTGATTACTGAATCTTTAATAAAATGAATGTTAGTCGATTTTCGAAGTTCGGCAATAACGAAATTATAGAAATCAATACCTCGAAGAAGTTTGTATTGATAATTGCCAATATCAAGTTTTTGAATTTTGTTAGAAGCATCACGGAAGTTTACAAAATTCCATTTCTTGTATAAAATATCTTCAAAAGTACCTTTTTCTGCTTCCCAAAAAGCCCAAGTTCGATCATTTTTATTTTTTTCTTGGGGTTCAATAATAAAAATTTGTTTATTACCCAATTTGCTATTTTGAAGATAATAAGCCAACGAAAGCCCTGACATTCCACCGCCACAAATGATGAAGCCCTTCCCCTCTGACGAACTTTCGGACTGCCCAAAGTCATGACTAAAATTTTTCTCCCAATCATTAACTGGGTCATCAGTTTGCTTAAATGGGAAATCTTTAATGTCAGGCATATCTGAAAAATAAAATAATTAGAATAGTTAGCTCCCCTTCAAGGGCGGGGGTTTATACATTTACGTGTCGTTCAGCGTGATAGCTTGAGCGAACCAACGGGCCAGACTCAACATATTTCAATCCACGACGCACGCCTTCTTCACGATACATTGCAAAAGTATCAGGATGAATAAACTCAATAACTTCGTGGTGCATTTTTGTTGGTTGAAGGTATTGTCCGAGCGTCAAAATATCCAAACCATTTTCGACTAAATCATCTATTGCTTTTAAAACTTCATCCTGTGTTTCGCCCAAACCAAGCATAATCCCTGATTTTGTGCGTTGACCATATTCTTTCGTTCTACGAATTTGCTCCAAACTACGTGCATATTTTGCTTGCGGGCGAACATTCCTATATAAACGCTCTACGGTTTCCATGTTGTGAGAAACTACTTCTTGTCCCGCCGAAATCATTCTGTAGAGAGCTTCCCAATTGCTTTTTGTATCCGGAATAAGTGTTTCAACAGTCGTTTTTGGAGAAACTTCTTTTACGGCTTTCACGGTCTGATACCAAATTTCGGCACCTTTATCTTTCAATTCGTCACGGTTTACCGAAGTAAGCACCGCGTGTTTTACTTGCATCAACTTAATTGCTTCTGCTACACGGCGAGGCTCGTCGGTATCATATTCATTTGGGCGGCCAGTTGCAACGGCACAGAATGTACAACTTCTTGTACAAATATTTCCTAAAATCATAAATGTTGCTGTGCCTTCTCCCCAACATTCGCCCATATTTGGGCAATTCCCCGACTGACAAATCGTATGTAATTTATATTCGTCAACCAAGCTGCGTACTTTCTTGAAATTCTCTCCAATAGGGAGTTTAACTCTTAACCAGTCTGGGCGGCGTGCACGTTGTTCGGTACTTACAACGGGTAATTCTATCATTATTTTAGAGAAGTTTTACTTTACTAATTTTTCTAAATTTGTTATTCAGAAAAACTAGAATTATTTAATGGTACAAAGGTAAGACTTTATGCCTTTTGAGAAGCTATTTTTTTTGTTTTCTATTGCCAAAATATATTGTCAGATAGCCTGATGTATAAAATTGTGCGTTTTGAGTTAATTTACTTGACATAATTTCAGGTTTTTTACTAAAAGCCTCGGCAGTTAGACCAATTTCAAAACCTGTAAGGCTATTGCCAAAAGTATTCATATCAATATTTGCAGCAACTTTAAAGTGAACACCTGGGTTTAATTCCATGTTTTTGAAGAATTCTTGCCAAATACCTGCCGAACCTTGAATACGATTTAATTCTTTGTGAATACTCGGGTCGTACTGAACAATTTCAATCTGACCTCGACCGGTGCGATCATATTTGATATAATAGGGCTTTTGAATACCAATCGATGGTCCACCAGCCAAAATCAGACTAATTCCAATACCGTCCTCTCCGTTTTTCTTGAAATAAACGATTTCTCTACCATATTGTGGCCGAACAGAAAATAGATAATTGGTTTTGCCATAAATAAATCTATTAGCTATGCTCGTAGGCTCTGATTTTTCTTTAGGATGTTTAATATTTATGGCTTCAATAGCAATATAGCGATGAAGTGGATGTCCTTTCATGCTTCCAACTGCACTTGAATGACGAATCACAAATCCACCTAATAAACCTGAATTTGTGTTAGTTGTTGCACCATAAGCCAGCATTTTATAATCTGCACTTGTTTTCTTAGGTGCAGGTGTAGATGTTTTACGTTGGGCAAAGGTACTTATAGAAAGAAGTACAAGAAATATATTAAAAAATCTGACAAATACGTAAGCCATTGTTTTTTTCGGGGTTAACAACATAAATATAAACGCATTTTTTTGAAAAATCATCTTAAAATTAACTAAATATATTAAATGAATGTTATTAGCTTTTGAAAAATACTTGTTTTTTGCTTATTTTTGTAAGTTTAAGTAAAAGTAAGGATGTGTGCGACAAAAAATAAATAATTATTTTGTTGATAATTAAGCTTTTATCGAGGCAGATAACCGTCGATATTATATACCGTCTCAAATCTCGAATCTCGTTTCTCGTGACCAAATACTTATTAATGGAATTACAATATTAACCAAAGAAAATGCCTACTTCTAAAATAATTTATCTTGGCGATTTGCGTACGCAAGCTACTCATTTACAATCAAACGAATCAATTTTAACAGATGCACCTGTTGATAATAACGGTAAAGGTGAAGCCTTTTCTCCAACAGATTTGGCCGCAACTTCACTTGGAAACTGTGCAATGACAATTATGGGAATTATGGCCAACCGAGAAGGTGTTGAATTTAATGGTTCAGAAATCGAAGTAACAAAAATTATGTCGGCTGATGCACCACGCCGGATTACTAAAGTTATTGTTGATTTTACCATGAAAACACCAAATCCACTTTCGGAAGATATTCAAGCAAAATACATGAGAGCAGCTCATACTTGCCCAGTTTCGTTGAGTTTACACCCAGACATCGAACAAGTTTTTAATTTTAATTGGACAGTTGCTCAATAATTTTAGTAAATGATGAATGCTGATTGTATATCATTTACCTTTGATATTTTATAATTGTTTGACGATTTCATCAAAACGTATATCAAAGTGTGAAGCATTATAAACCGATTTTCCGTTTTTGATGATTAACACTTGAGGAGATTCGTGATCTACATCAAATTCTTGTGCAATTTTATTAGAAATTGGTCTGAGTTTCAACAAATCAAGATAGTAAGGTTTTATATCTTTGGCTGCATCAGTATTCCACGCTCTTTCTAATCTCGATAATGCAGTAGCACTGATTGAGCAAGTTGTACTATGTTTGAGAATCATAACTGGCTGATTGTATGATTCTTGCTTGATTTCATCTAATTGATTTTCTTCGGTAAGTTTATTCCAATTCATATGATTAAAGAATCTATATTTACTTTTAAACCTATTTTTTTCCAGAAAAGTTTATTTTATTTATCCCTGTTACATGTTTAGCCGATTCACTTATAAAGATGATGCTCATGAAATTACCTGAATTGGCCAAAATGGCGAAGGTTGTTGTCTTCACAATTTGCCAGATAATTGAATAATTTTTAAATTCGTAAAACAAACTCTTTTTTCGTATTTTTTTAAGAATCATTCTTTAAACTTGTGCATTTTTGCTACCTTTATTGTTGAAAATATAAAAATCAAAATTTATAATATCAACCTCAAGATAAACTAAAGAAATACCAAATTAATAGATGAGCCTTAATACTGATAACATCCGTCTTGTATTTGGACTAAAACTTAAACAACTTCGACTCGACAAACGCATGTCGCTCGCTGAACTTGGACAAAAGTCAGGTCTTTCGATGTCATATATAAATGAGATTGAAAAAGGAAAAAAATACCCAAAATCTGATAAAATTGTCGCTTTGGCTGAAGCAATGGGAGTTGATTATGATACACTTGTTTCGCTAAAACTTAATAAGAAATTAGAACCCATTTCTGAACTACTTCGTTCTAATTTTTTAACCGAACTTCCTTTTGAAATTTTCGGTATTTCACCAGCGGATTTACTCGAACTTCTTTCTGATGCTCCAACAAAACTGAGTGCATTTATTAGTACAATCATAGAAATCGGGCGTAGTTATAATATGTCGGTTGAGAAGTTTTATTTTGCTGTGCTGCGATCCTATCAAGAAATGCACGATAATTACTTTCCAGATATTGAAGAAGAAGTTGATAAATTTTTGGCCGAACATAAGGTTTCTACCGAACAGCAAGTTGATGAGTACTTTTTATCGAATCTACTTACCGATAAATATGGTTTCACCATAAAATATTTTGATGAAGAAGATTATCCAGATATTGTGAATATTCGTTCTGTTTTTTTGCCTAAAACCAATACTTTGCTAATTAATAAGCGAATCACCTCTGATCAAAGAGCATTTACCCTCGGAAGAGAATTAGGCTTTTTGTATATGAAAATCAAAGATAGACCTTATACATCGTCATGGGTAGAGGTAAAATCATTCGATTCGGTACTCAATAACTTTAATGCTTCTTATTTTGCTGGTGCGATTCTGATTCGTAAAGAAAAGCTAATTGGAAAATTAGAAAAACTTTTCAATCAAGAAACTTGGAGCAATAAAGCCTTAGTTGATTTAGCAAATTACTTTCAAGCTACTCCCGAAACATTATATCATCGAATAAGCAACGTTTTGCCCAAATTCTTTGGTATTGATGGTATTTTTTTCCTGCGATTTGAAGCACCTTCGGGCCATAAAGAATATCATTTGACCAAAGAAATGCACTTAGCCAAAAAGCATAATCCGCATGAGACTCAAAAAGAACATTATTGTCGCCGTTGGATTTCATTGAATATCTTGGATAATGTTTCTAATTTACAACAAAGTACTAAATACAAAGAACCATTAGTAGGCGTCCAGATATCTAACTATTTAGATTCTGAAAATCAATATTTTGTGATGTCGATGGCTCGTCCGCTCAGTATTATTTCACACTTAAATATTAGTGTAACAATGGGGTTTGAATTAAACGATAATTTACGCAGTAAGTTTAAGTTTTTAGCTGACCCAAAGATTTCAGTCAGAGAAGTAAATCAAACATGCGAACGTTGTAGTTTGTTCGATTGTAAAGAACGAGTGGCTGCTCCTGTAATTTTACAGAAAAAACGGCAACTCGATAATATGAAATTAGCACTAAAGGGAATGGGAGCGTAGTTTTTAAGTAAAAATTAAGAAAAAAATGTAACTTTACATACTAAAATTTACAGTTTTAAAGTTTAATAAACGAACAATATATTTCTCAACCTTATATGTTACAAACTGTTTTGCTTCAAGTTGACTCTACTGCTACAGCAGCAAGTGCGGAATCAATTAATTATTTAAGCCTACTATTGAAAGGTGGTATTGTTATTTATCCAATTTTAATTTTGTTGTTCGTCACGATATTCTTTATGATAGAGCGTTATATGTTCATCAGAAGGGCATCAAATATTGATTTTGGTTTTTTGAGATCTTTGAAAGATAATATTTTGAGAGGTGATTTACGCACAGCAGCAACTTTGTGTAAAAGTACAAACCTTCCGATTGCGAGAATCTTAGAAAAAGGTATTACTCGTATTGGACGCCCTGTGAAAGATATTGAGAGTGCGATGGAGATTCAGTCCAATTTGGAGGTTTCAAAAATGGAGAAAAACATGGGTTATCTCGGCCTTATTGCTGGAGTTGCTCCAATTTTAGGTTTTGTGGGCACAATCTTGGGTATCATCCGTATTTTCTATGATATTGGTACGACGGGTAATTTTACCATCGAAATTATTGCCAATGGACTTTACGAAAAAATGATTTCTTCATGTTCAGGTCTTATTGTTGGATTGATTGCTTACATCGGTTATCATAGTATAAACATGATGATTGATAAATTCGGTATCCATTTACAGGCGACTGTTATGGACTTTCTTGATACTTTAAATGAGCCTGTTCGATAATGCAAAATGTTTTAAGCTATGTGTTTTAGGCTTTTTAAATTGAAAGTAAAAGTATATTTATTTTTGACATTGCTTAATGCCGATTGCCAAAAGCAAAAAAGTTTTTCCTATGAAATTAAAACGACAAAGAAGATTTGTAGCTGAGGTATCAACATCATCACTGAACGACATCATGTTTTTCTTGTTGTTGTTTTTCCTTATTATTTCTACATTGGGAAATCCAAATGTGATAAAGTTATTATTGCCAAAATCTTCAAAATCAACACATGATGTGAGTAAACAGCCAATTTCTCTCACAATCACTAAAGATAAAGTATATTATATTAACTCAACTCCAATTCCGTTTCCTCAATTAGAAGAAAAACTAATGGCAGCTGTCCAAGGAATGGAAGAACCGACAGTTGTATTGAGAGCTGAAAGTTCATTGACAGTTCAGGACTTAGTAGACGCGATGTCGCTAGGGGCAAAGCTGAAAATCAGAATGGTGTTAGCTACGGAATTGAATAAGTAGATTTTAGAATACGTGATTCGAGATATGAGATTCGAGAATTGGTAAAAAGCTCAGAGTTGAGAATCAACTCTGAACTTTTTGTGTTAGTTTATTTTTCGCTCGAATCCTATATCTAAAATCTTAAGCTAAATAAATTCCGTCCTCTTCGATTCGGATAATCTTCTGGCGATACAATGCTCCGACTGCTTTTTTGAAAGTTTTTTTACTCATTTCGAGTTGATACATCACGTAATTTGAATCGCTTTTATCAGTAAGATCCAAGAAACCATTATTGGCTTTTAGTTTTTCCAAAATACGTTCTGCATTTGGTTCTACATTGGCGTAACCTTGTTTTTGTAAGCTCAAATCAACTCTGTTGTCGTCTCTTAAATTTTTTACAAAACCTTTGGTGCGTGTACCTATTTTGATTCTCTGAAAAATTTCATTTTCATAAATAAGACCTTTGTATTTATTATCAATTACGGCATTTAAGCCTAAATCAGTTTCTTCAAAAATTAGAAGGTCAACTTCCTGCCCAATAAGTAAATCAATGTTTTCTTTCTCAAAATAGCGATTTACTTTACAAGACGCCACCAAACGGTCAGTTTCTTCATCTAAATAAAGATAAACAGCGTACCATCTACCTTCTTCCATTTTTTTGTTTTGCTCTCTGAAAGGCACAAACAAGTCTTTTTCTAGCCCCCAATCTAAAAATGCACCAATAGCTGTAACCGATTTTACTTGTAAACAAGCAAATTGATTTAACTGAATTTTGGGTTCTAGGTTGGTTGCAATTATTCTATCTTCTGAATCTCGGTAAATAAATACTTCAATATCTTCACCAACGATTGCATTTTCGGGGACATATTTCTTAGGTAGAAGTACATCGTTACCTTCTTCGTCACCCAAAAACATTCCAACGCCTGTGCCTCGAAGAATGCGTAATGTATTTTTTATACCTAAATGAAGCATATTTTTTTGTAAATAATAAACGATGGTTAATTGAGCATTTTATCATTCTCAATTTTTAATTCCTAATAAAGTAATTGGACAATATTAATCGACAAAGTGAAATGATTTAATATTTTGATTTTAGAATTTTATTGCCATGGCAAACCGTTGCTGCGGCGAACTTCCTTGTCCCAAATCGCTGCGGCGAACTGTCTCATGTCTTTTATCTCAGTGCTTAGTTTAAACTAATTCCAACTCGTCAACTCTTATTCGAGTGTGATCTAAGAAATTTCGGATACGGCTGGAAGCAGTTTCTAATTCTTCGGAAGAGGCCAAAAATACAATTCTGAAATGGTCAGGCTTTAAATAATTGAAGCCAGTCCCTGAAACTACCAAAACCTTTTGTTCGCATAATAAATCATAAGTAAACTGATCATCGTCCTTGAATGAAAATTTTCTTAAATCAATTTTCGGAAAAAGATACAATGCTCCTTTAGGTTTTACACAAGTGATACCTGGAATATCCGTCATTCTATAATGAATTAAATCTCGCTGCTTACATAAGCGACCATTAGGAGCTACTAAATCATTAATACTTTGATACCCACCGAGGGCGGTTTGAATTGCATATTGTGCTAGTACATTAGCACATAGTCGTAAACTTGCTAAAAGGGTAAAGCCCTCAACAAATGATTTTGCTCGTAATGTCGCTCCACTTAAAATCACCCATCCGCCACGAAAGCCGGTAGCACGATAATTTTTTGATAAACCGCTGTAAGTCATCACAAAAACATCATCGCTCAATGATGCCATCGGAATGTGTTTTGCCCCATCAAAAAGGATTTTGTCATAAATTTCATCCGCAAATACTATTAAATTATGCTCGGCTGCAATTTTTATAATGCCTTCTAAAATATCTTTATCATAAACTGCTCCAGTTGGGTTATTAGGGTTGATAACTACAATACCTTTAGTTTTTCGAGTAATTTTTCGGCGAATATCATCTAAATCTGGATTCCAGTCGGATTCTTCATCACATATATAATGTACAGGTTTTCCGCCAGAAAGTGCCACCGAGGTTGTCCAAAGTGGATAATCAGGTGATGGAATTAAAATTTCGTCGCCATCATTCAAGAGAGCTTGCATTGTCATTACGATTAGCTCGCTCACCCCGTTGCCAATAAAAATATCATCAATCGTAACTCCTTGAATACCAATTTGTTGTGTATAATGCATGATGGCCTTACGAGCGGAAAAAATACCCAAATGATGCACATATCCTTGAGCATTTCGGATATTCATAATCATGTCATGGACAATCTCATCAGGTACATCAAATCCAAATGGTGCCGGATTGCCAATATTTAAATTAATGATTTTTTGCCCCATTGCCTCGAGTTGTTGTGCTTTCTCGAAAACCGGTCCACGAATGGCATAACTTAAATTATTGAGACGATTGCTTTTATTGATATTATTTTGCATGTTTCAAGGGAATAATTTCAACGTAAAATTAGTCAAAAATCATGCGTTATTTTTCTATTACGAAATAAAAAAGGTCAAATTCCTAAGAAATTGACCTTTTTGAGCTTCAAGGAAGCATTCGGACTGGGCGTCCCACTCATAGCGAAGGCTTACTTTTTATTATTTATTTATTATCTGCTTTTTCGTTAAGTTTTTCAAGCAACATTTTGTTAAAATTTGCTTCAGTCCGTTTGAGTTCAGAAAACTGTCTAGGTGTAATTGTGCGAATTATTTTGCTCATGTATTCTTCTTCTAAATCAAGTTCTTTTCTGCGAAGTATAATTATTTGTTTGTGAGTTAATAAAATTTTATCGTCAGTTGAGGCCAAGGAATTTGCCTCTTCTATAGATTTACGGATTGTCTTTTTTAAATCAATCTTTTTGTTTTCATATTCGTTATAAACTGCCCAAAACTGAGGTGCTTGCTCAGGTGTAAGATTAAGGCGATCTGTAATTATACCGATTTTAGCCAAATGGATTTTTTGTAATCGACCTTCTCCAACACCACCTTTACGGTTTTGGGCAATTGAGATTATGGGAATGAACAGCAGTATCAATACTATTTTTTTCATTTTATTATAATTCTGACTGATTTTTCGATTATTTATAAAACTTTTATTTAAAATGATTAAGAATCCTAAATCCAACTTAAGTGTAGAAGATAAATTTACTCAACGGTCAAATTTCCTCTTCTAAATCTTGGTTTTCGAGATGTTCTAAAATATCTTTTTTGTCAATATTCAAACCATCCAAAACTGCCTTATTAATGTTTTGATTGGTTTCTGTGACCGATTCGTATTCAAGATAGCTTAAATCTTGGGTTTCGAGATAAGTTTTAATTTCGGTATTGCTTACTTTTTCTAAAGCCAGTTCAGTTTTATTTTTTGTGAAATGAGAAATTCCTAACCATAAACCGACTATCAAAATTACACTTGCTGCGGCTGACCATTTTGTTGTTGTAGTTTTCCACCAATTTACTTTGATGGTCTTTGCTAGTTTTGTTGTAATATTTGACAGAATATTTTTATTTAAAATTTCAAAATATCCATAAGGAACTTTGAAAATATTGTTTTTTTCGAATCGCTCAATGTTGGTGCTAAGTTCGAGTGCTAGGAAATAGTTTTCTGGAACTTTAAAAACATTTACTCGTTCTAAAAGCTCTAAATCAATATTTTCTTTTTCCATTTGTCCAATTCTACCCATAATCTTGACCGAAAGTTCTTCAAAATAACCATAAGGCATTGAGAATTGTTTTTGGTTTTTTGTGTGGAGACTTATAGTAGATTCGGTAGTCTTATTTAAAATAGACACTACAAGGTTTTCAAAGTAATTTTGAGGTACTTTAAAAATGCGATCCGTCGCACGATTTACTTTGTCTATTTTATCTAGTGAAATCATATTATCCGAACTTAAAAAATTTGTAATAACGATATATTGACAAACATATTTTAAAAAGGTTTAATTTTTTCTCAAAAACTTGCTTCTTGGCGATTGAGCGAATCTTCAATTTTCTTCACTGCTAAGTGATAAGAAGCTTTTAATGCTCCAATTGAAGTTCCAGTTATTTCAGATATTTTCTCATATTTCATGTCATCAAAGTACTTCATATTGAATACAAGTCGCTGTTTATCAGGCAATTTCAAAAGGGCTTTTTGTAGTTTCAACTGTATTTCATCGCCTGAAATGTAATCTTGACTAATCGAATTTTCGAGTGTATTGAGTAAATCAAGGCTGTCGTCGTTATCGAGAGGGACATGATTTTGGCGACGTTTTTTCTGTAAAAAATTCAGACTTTCGTTGGTGGCGATTCGGTAAATCCACGTATAGACCTGAGAATCAGATCTAAAGTTTTCTAAACCATGCCAAACTTTGATGAAAGTTTCTTGTACAACATCATCCGCATCGTCGTGGTCAATGACCATCTTACGAATATGCCAATAGATTTTTTGCTGATATTTATTTATCAGTTGACTAAAAGCATCGTGTCTTTTTAACTCGTCTTGAAATTGTAATAGTAGTTCCGAATCTGATATCATTCAGGAAATATTTTCTGTAATATTGATTTGACTATTAAATTTAAATAATGTTTAAAATTGTGATTTAATTAAAAGATAAAGTACTGATTGCCAATCATTTGTAAACAGCACATTTTTACAGAATCTAATTCTTATCCCTTTCTCGCAATCACTTTTAATGCCTTCTCAACTATTGTTGCGGCATTTAAACCATATTTCTCCATCAATTGGGCAGGAGTACCCGACTCGCCAAATGAATTATCTACGGCTACATATTCTTGTGGAGCCAAGAAGTTTTTGGCAAGTGTTTGGGCAATAGCATCGCCTAAACCACCATTCATTTGGTGTTCTTCGCAAGATACAACACATTTAGTTTTACGAACGGATTTTAAAATCGTTTTTTCGTCCAAAGGCTTGATAGTGTGAATATTAATGATTTCTGCACTGATGCCTTTTGCTTCCAAAATTTCACATGCTTGAATAGCTTCCCATACTAAGTGACCTGTTGCAAAAATGCTTACGTCTTTACCTTCCGAAACCATCCATGCTTTTCCTATTTCAAATTTTTGATCAGGTGAGGTGAATACTGGTACAACTGGACGACCAAAACGTAAATAAACAGGACCTTCGTGATTGGCAGCAGCAATAGTTGCAGCTTTAGTTTGGTTAAAATCACAAGGATTAATAACTGTCATATTCGGTAGTGAACGCATCATTGCCAAATCTTCTAAGATTTGGTGAGTTGCACCATCTTCGCCCAATGTAAGCCCAGCGTGAGAAACTGCAATCTTAACATTTTTGTCAGAATAAGCAACTGATTGACGGATTTGATCATAAACACGGCTCGAACCAAAGTTGGCGAAAGTTGTGGCAAAAGGAATTTTTCCACCGATTGTCAAACCAGCCGCTACACCAATCATATTTGCCTCAGCAATACCACATTGGATAAAACGCTCGGGGTTTTCTTTGATAAAAGTATCAATTTTCAATGAACCTACTAAGTCAGCACAGAGTGTAACGACATTAGGATTTGTGCGACCAAGCTCGGTCATGCCCGCTCCGAATCCAGAGCGTGTATCTTTTTTCTCGGTAAATGGATATTTTGTCATAAGACACTAAGCCCAACTGGGCATTTATTGATTTAATGATTCTAATTATTTAATAAAATATTTTGCACTTGGGCAATTTGGGTGATTGGCGGCATTTTCTATGGAAAAACCATTACGGAGCATCATTTTTGCTAAAAAAGGTTTGCTTTTGCCAAATTCTTTACCATTATTGAGTTTTTCTATTTTTTTAAAAGGCTCTTGTACTTTTTCTGGAAACTCTATTAAAACTTGTTTTTGTAAAAGGTTATTTAACGCATTTTCATCAGCTAAATATCATGATTCAAATTCTTTTACCGCAATTACTACTGCTTCATTTTGAAGAATATTTACGCTGTTTTTGTGTTCTCTCAATGGTGGAGTTTTGCCTAAATCAATTAAAGCTACAATAAAATCTACATTTTTTAAAAGCATTAAGGCTCGGTGTTTTTCGAATCTGCCTTCAAAAAAATGGTTAATTGAAACTGTTTCTTGTAGGCTTACTAACTCAAGGTCAAAAGAATGTAGCCAATTTTTGAAAGTATTATCATTAAAAATAATCATTTCGGATTCTCCTTCACAAATAATTCCTAACCTCACCATGGCAAACCTCCCCCTAATGCGTTTGTTAGCCATGCTTCGTCCATAACAAAACCATGCAAATAAAATCTTTATCAAATTGCTTAATTTGAGTTTCGCCATTTACCTTATCTACCAAAATAATCTCTTTTGGTTCTAACACAGAAACCAAAGTCTGCGAATGAGTATTTAGGCAAATGTAATGGCCTTTTTCTTCACAAGCGTCTCTAAAAAAATTAACTAATTGTTTAATAGCCT
>Ga0114967_10001343_pt1 | contig 20571 bp, 24 predicted proteins | sample M_130628_MF_Meta_FD_92639 | JGI IMG/M metagenome (GOLD analysis project Ga0114967, IMG submission 92639) | Freshwater microbial communities from Lake Montjoie, Canada to study carbon cycling - M_130628_MF_MetaG | ecosystem: Environmental > Aquatic > Freshwater > Lake | place: Lake Montjoie... | reverse complement strand
CATTGCGTAAAACTCACAAAATCAAAGTACGTCAGCCATTGCAGCGTATCTTGATTGCTGTGGGCGGCAATCCGCTGTTATTAGAAAGTACTCGTGAGCAAATTCGTCACATAGAAGAAATTATCAAATCAGAAGTAAATATTAAGTCAATCGAATACCTTGATGATGTTTCGGCAACTGCCGTTGGGGGCATCTTGAAAAAGAAAGTAAAACCAAACTTCAAAGCCCTCGGCCCGAAATATGGCAAGGATATGAAAGAAGTTGGGAATTTCATCAATTCAATGTCGGCTGAACAGTTAAAAGAGTTAGAAAAAAATGGAGAATTATTCACTCAATCACTCATTCTATCATTCACTCATTTAAAATTAGAAGACGTCGAAATCCAAACCGAAGACGTTCCAGGTTGGTTAGTAGCTTCCGATAAAGGAATTACTGTTGCTTTAGATATTAATATTTCGGATGAATTACGCCAAGAAGGTATCGCTCGCGATTTTGTGAATCGTATCCAAAATTATAGAAAAGACACAGGCTTTGATGTTACCGATAAAATTAGCATAAAATTTTTCAATAATAATGAAGCGTTAACTGCTGCCGTGGAGGCCAATAGCGAGTATATTAAGCAAGAAGTGCAAGCACTTTCTTTGGAAGTATTGGCTGAATATCCATTCGGGGAAAAACCAGCCAATGCCGTAGAAATCGAAATGGATGAGTTTATGCTCGTAGTTGTGGTTGAAGTAGTAGCGTAGCGTTTTCGCAATAAAATTTAACAAATAGAAAATCCCTCATGGCTGAAATCGCGGTGAGGGATTTTTTTATTTTATTCCAATTTTATAAAAGTTTTTAAACAAAAAAAGACTAAAAATCAATTGATTATCAGTCTTTTTTTGTTTTTGTGGTGATGGACGGGATCGAACCGCCGACACAAGGATTTTCAGTCCTTTGCTCTACCAACTGAGCTACATCACCTTATCACCACCATTTCTTTAAAGAATTACCTCAACTTCGTTGCCGTTGTTTGGGAGTGCAAAAGTAAGCAAAAACTTTTTATGAACAAATTTCTTTCAAATAAATAAATATTTTTTTTCACGCTTGACATGAACGTCTTTTTTGCGATATTTGTAATGTTATGCAAGCATACTAATTTTTGATCTGCATCACATCGCAGACCTTTGATAAAATATTGATAAACATTTGTCTGTCATGCCTCCAGTGCAGACGGACTATATTCAAAAAAGACTATGGAAATCGTTTCGCAAATCTTATTTATAGCCACTTTGGGCTTGGCCACTTATTTTATCAGTCGCCGAGTGATGCTCATTAAAAACACTATTCAGTTGGGTAGGGCAGAAGACCGTTCCGATAATCCTTCCGAAAGACTAAAAACTATGCTATTGATTGCCTTCGGACAAAAAAAAATGTTTTCACGTCCCTTAGTTGGCTTCATGCATTTCATTATTTATGTGGGTTTTATTATTATCAATATCGAGGTTCTTGAAATAATGATTGATGGAATTTTCGGAACACACCGAATCTTTGCATCACCACTTGGCGGACTCTATGGTTTTCTTATCAATTTCTTTGAAATACTCGCTTTTGGAGTTTTGGCGGTTTGTGTGGTTTTTCTTACCAGACGAAACCTTACAAAAGTAGAACGCCTGCAAGAGACTCGCCACCGAGAGTTGAAAGGCTGGGCAACCAAAGATGCCAATATCATTTTAATCATTGAAATCTTGTTGATGTGGGCTTTTTTGAGCATGAACGCCGTTGATACAATTTTACAAGAACGTGCCATTGGTCATTATGCCGAAGCTATCACTGGAGATTTTTGGATAAGCCAATTCTTGAAACCTTTGTTTATGGGTTTCTCAGATGGTGTTTTAGTTGCTTATGAACGTGCCGCATGGTGGTTTCATATTTTAGGCATCATGGCTTTTGCTACTTATGTTACTTACTCCAAGCATTTACATATTTTCTTGGCCTTTCCGAATACGTATTTTTCTAACCTTAATCCGAAAGGAGAAATGGCTAATATGCCAACAGTTACGAAAGAAGTAAAAATAATGCTCGGCCTCGAAGAACCAGATGCAAATCCGGCTGAGATTGGTCGTTTTGGTGCAAAAGATGTAAAAGATTTATCATGGAAGAATTTGATGGATGCTTACAGCTGTACCGAGTGTGGGCGTTGTACTTCATCTTGCCCTGCAAACATGACAGGAAAAAAACTTTCGCCACGCAAAATTATGATGGATACTCGTGACCGCCTAGAAGATATTCAAAAAGGTTGGTTAGCGACTGACCAAAAAGCCCCACTTGCTGAATTCAATGATGGAAAAAACCTTATTGACGATTATATTTCGGAAGATGAAATCTTGGCTTGTACAACTTGTAATGCGTGTGTGCAAGAATGCCCGATTAATATCAGTCCATTGGATATTATTTTACAGCTTCGTAGATACAAGGTAATGGAAGAATCTCAAGCACCTGCTTCGTGGAATGGCATGTTCTCAAATTTAGAAAATAATATGGCTCCGTGGAAATTTTCTCCGAGCGACCGCTTTAACTGGGTGGAGGAGATTAACAAATAAAAAGTGCAATGAATCTATACCAATATAAGGTTATTTCTCAAATTAATTACATAAGTATTAGGGTATATTTAATCGACAAATTTTTATTTCATAAAAAACTGATAGACAGTGTTTTATGTTAGTGTGTACGCTCGACTATTGACCGTGGACTACTTGAGAAACTGACTTTCGATAGATTGTCAGTTTTTTTTATGTGTCAATAAAATTTTTTATTTCAGAATTCGTTTTGTACTTAAAGAATATTTTATTTAACTTTACATAGATTAACTCGATAAGTTGGTATAATATTTGAAATAGTGTTCCCTAATTATCCTAATAAATATATTAAGCTTAAAAGTGCGTAAAGCACCCAACCAAACCTCCTATGAAACGATTTAATTCTTCAATGTTTATGCAATGGGTTGTTTTTATTCCATTGCTATTGCCATTAGCTATTGTTAGCGGAGCTTTGGATGGTATGAAAAGAGTATTTGAACAAGCTTCTGCCGACATAATTGAAAATGAGCCAGTGGCTCATATCGAAGCTTAAATAAAATTTTCAACAGTGGTTTTTAACTGTGGCAATGATAATACCCCTGATTGTCGCCATTTTAGTTCACTTTTCTTAAAAAGCATGAGTGTTGGCACACCAGTAACTCTGTATTTTGCAGCTAGTTTGGGGTTTTGGTCAACATCAATTTTTACGATTCTAACTTTCTCACCCATTTCTTGTGCTAATTGCTGAAGCGTAGGAGTAAGAGCCTTGCATGGACCGCACCAAGCAGCAAAGAAATCAATCAAGATTGGTTGCTCAGAGGCTATTAATTCTTCAAATGTTCCATTCATATTTTTCTGTCTTTTTCATAAAACAGTTAATACTTTCTCGGAGTTTCATATCTTTACTATTCTTCAATAATAATTAATTTTGTTTTTATTTAAAATGACAATCATATTGTTTGGAGAAACGGATGTTCATAAAATAAGAAATTTAACCAAACAGAAGCATCCATCTGAATTTTTACAAAAAACCCTATCAATTTGAGAATCGCTTAATTCTATACTTTCTGCTATATTTGCAATAATAATACGCATCAATATATTCGATCTTACAAAATGGAAAACATTTCAAGACGAAATCTGCTAAAAACCTTTGGCCTAACCGCTAGTGGATTATCACTTTTTAATATTGATACCCTCGCCGAAGATATCAATGACCATGAAATCGAAATTCCACACGATGACCGATATGTTTCTTTAGAAAAACCTGTAACGGCCATTGTACTAGGGGCGGGAAATCGGGGAAATGTTTATGGGCGTTTTGCATTGGCTTTCCCTAATGAGTTGAAAATGGTAGGCGTAGCCGAGCCAATTGAGTTTCGTAATGATAAGTTTTCGAAAACCCATAATATAGAAGAGAAAAAATGCTTTAAAACATGGGAAGATGTATTTAAAGTTCCAAAATTTGCCGATGCCATTATTATCTCAACGCCCGACCGACTGCATTATGGCCCAGCCATGAAAGCACTCGCAATGGGCTATCATGTGCTACTTGAAAAGCCAATTTCGCCATCTATGAAGGAATGTTTGGAGATTTTGGCAATGGCAAAGAAAACCAAAAGCATCATTGCGGTTTGTCATGTGTTGCGTTATACGCCGTATTTTAGAAAATTAAAAGAAATTTCGGATAGCGGAAAGTTTGGTAAATTAATTAGTGTCAATCACCTTGAAGGCGTTGAGTACGTACACATGGCACACTCGTATGTGCGTGGAAACTGGCACGTTGAGAAAGATACAAATCCAATTATTTTGGCAAAGTCTTGTCACGACCTTGATATTTTACGTTGGATTATCGGCAAACCTTGCAAAAGTATTTCGGCATACGGTTCGCTTACTTGGTTTAAGCGTGAAAATGCCCCCGAAGGCAGTACAGACCGCTGTACAGATGGCTGTAAAATAGAAGCCGAATGTCCATTTTCGGCAATCAGAATTTACCAAAAAGAAAAGCAACGCATCAATGTTTTGGATGTGACTGATGATAAATCGAAACAAGATGCCGAAATTTATGAGAAATTGAAAACATCTCAGTATGGTAGATGTGTTTATAGAATGGACAACGACCAACCCGACCATTATACAACGTCAATGGAGTTTGAGGGAGGTACAACGGTAAGTTTTGCAATGGAAGCTTTTACATCATTTGAGCATCGAAAAACTCGTTTGATGTTTTCGAACGGTGAGGTTTGGGGCGATATGAATCAAATTCAAACGTTTGATTTTCGCACCAAAGAAACAACATCTTGGAAAGCAACTGACCAACCTGAATACAAAAATCAAGCATCAGGGCACGGTGGCGGAGATTATGGTTTAGCTCGAAATTTCGTACAGGCAGTTGCCCAAAATAAACCAGAATTGCTGACATCTACGATAGAAGCCTCTATCGAAAGTCATGTAATGGGGTTTATGGCCGAAAAAAGCCGACTTGGTAAAAAAATGGTAGAAGTAAAAATATAATTGCCCCACCCAACCCTCCCCGATGGAGAGGGCGAATCTTGTTTTTTAAAATGCGTAAGATACTAATAATAACCTTTTTAGCTTTGGCCTCTTGCCAAAAGAAAAAAGCCGATTTAGGCACATTTGACCAAAAAACTTTCCGAACCGACCGAGGTGCTTGTGAAGGGAAAAGAGAAAAACTAATCGAAGAACTAAAAACACTTCGACCAAAGATTTTGGGTTTAACCGAAAACCAAGTTATCGAAACTCTGGGCAGATATGATTTTCAAATTCTTAGTCGTCGCAACGAAAAAGTTTTTGTATTCTATTTAGAGAAAGGTGCACATTGTGAAAATATTCAGAACCCAACCCAGTCTCGATCGATGATTTTGTATTTCAATGCCGCAAGTTTGGTAAAAGAAGTTTCGTTTCAATTTGGCAGCCCAGTTGAATAAAAATACAATTATCCAAAAATGTTTGGGATGATTTCTAGAGTGAAAAATATTTTTTCTTTGGCAAACAAAAATATTTTAATAAAAAATTTTGATTTCTAAAATCAACCATTACTTTTGCATTCATCAAGTGGTTTTTAAAATCGTTTTCAGTAAAACAAAAAATGACTCAATATTCTAATATAGTTAAAATCTGGTGGTGGCGTCCTGCAAAATAGGATGAACAGATTTGCTATGTAGAAAAACATACAAGTATTAAGCGAAGCGGCTTACTGTTCATAACGGTAAGCCGCTTTTTCATTTTTGACTCTATTCTTATCATTTATAATATGAAATCTTCTTATCAAATAACAACTCGCCATAAACGCTTACTTGCCGACACGCTTACGCCAGTTGGTATTTTTCAACGTTTACGGGGGCATTATCCACATTCGGTTATGCTCGAAAGTGCCGATTACCACGCTATGCACAATAGTTTTAGTTATATCGCTTGTGATGAAGTGGCAAGTTTTCAGTTAGACGATGATGTTGTTATGCAAAAATTTCCAGATGGATTGAGTGAGACTTTTTCGTTAAAAAATAGAAAAGATGGTGTAAAGGTTTTACAAGAATTTGCTGAACGTTTTGAAAACCACAAAAATGAGTTCTTTTTTATCACAAACGGACTTTTCGGACATATTACCTATGATTCAGTTGAGTATTTTGAAGACATTGAGATTCAAGAAAAAAGTGTCGAAAGTGCCATTCCGCAGATTTTATACCGAGTTTATCGCTATGTGATTGCCATCAATCACTTTAAAGACGAATTGTATATTTTTGAGCATACTTATACGCCCGAAGGTCAAGAACCAAAAGTTTCTGTCGATGGCTTAGAAACTTTAGAGTTTTTTGTGAAGAACCCTAAAATGTCAACTGCTAAATTTAAAGCGGAAAAAGAGGAGGTTTCTAATTTGAATGATGATGAAATGCGAATAATCGTCAATAAATGTATTGGACATTGTTTGCGTGGCGATGTATTTCAGATTGTGCCTTCTCGCAGGTTTTCAAAGAAATTTGAAGGTGATGATTTCAATGTTTATCGTGCCTTGCGTTCAATCAATCCTTCGCCTTATTTATTTTATTTCGATGGGGGAGATTACCATATTTTTGGAAGTTCGCCCGAAAAGCAGATTTTGATTAAAGATGGTCAGGCAGAAATTCATCCGATTGCAGGAACATTTAGACGTACGGGCGATGATGAACATGATGCAGAATTGGCTCGCCAACTTCACGCCGACCCAAAAGAATCAGCCGAACACGTAATGTTAGTTGATTTGGCCAGAAATGACCTTTCTCGCAGTGCTGAAAACGTAAAAGTTGAGACTTTCAAGGAAGTTCAGTTTTATAGCCATGTTATTCACTTAGTTTCAAAAGTGACTGGCAAAATGCATAAAGGCACAAATCCTTTGCAATTGGTGGCAGATACTTTTCCAGCTGGAACGCTTTCTGGTGCCCCCAAGCATAATGCCATGACGATTATCAATAAATTTGAACCAACCAATCGAAGTATTTATGGAGGAGCAATTGGTTTCATGGATTTCAAAGGAAATTTTAATCATGCTATTGCAATCCGTACGTTTTTGAGCAAAAAAAATACACTTTTCTATCAAGCAGGTATGGGCGTTGTGGCAAAATCTGATGTAGAACTCGAAATGAAAGAGATACATTTGAAATTAGCAGCTTTAAGAAAAGCGATTGAAATGGCGGAGGAGATTTGAGAGGAAAACCAGAATCCGTAGCGATGGGGTTGCAACCCCCGCCGCCGCCTTCGTCAAGCAGGTTTCCCCCTTTAAATCGGACCGACGATGCGAGGGGATTTATGCACTAAATAAAACTCCCCCTTTGAAGGGGGTGTCCTGACGAAGTCGGACGGGGGATGTTGTTATTGCGAATAAAACACGAAAATAAAAATGCCAAATCCTAACAAAATAATCCCTTATGAGCCACATTTGAAAGTTTTGGCAAGAGAACTGAGAAAAAATAGTACACTATCGGAAGTTTTACTTTGGAACAAGATTAAAAATAAGGTTTTTGGTGTGGAATTTCATAGACAAGTCCCACTTAGGAGATACATTGTTGATTTTTATTGTCACGAATTGATGCTCGCCATTGAAATTGACGGAAACTCACATATTGGCAAAGTAGTTGAAGATATTTTAAGACAAAAGGAGTTAGAAACAGATGGTGTTCGATTTTTGAGATTTGATGATTTGGAAGTCAAAAAAGATATGAATAGCATTTTAAGGAAAATAGAAGTTTGGATTGCAGGAAATAAAGGTTTTTGAGCTAATTATGCCTTATACATCCCCCGCCGCCGACTTTGTCAGGCAGGCTTCCCCCTTCAAAGGGGGAGTTGTTATACGATAACAAAAAATTCCCCAACATCGGCGGTCCAATTTGAAGGAGGTGTCCTGACGATGTCGGACGGGGGATGTAAATATTATATAAAAATACAAAAATACAACATGAAAATATTAGTTCTTGATAATTACGATTCGTTTGTTTACAACTTAGTCTATATCCTAAAAGAATTAGGTGGAGATGTAGATGTATTCAGAAATGATAAAATTGTATTAGAGGAAGTCGAAAAATACGATAAGATTTTACTTTCACCCGGTCCGGGTATTCCCGAAGAAGCTGGAATTATGCTTGATTTGATAAAAACCTATCATGCCACAAAATCTATTTTTGGTGTATGTTTAGGGCATCAAGCAATCGGCGAGGCTTTTGGTGCAAAATTGCATAATATGGGCGAAGTCCTTCATGGAGTAACAAGCAAATGTTTGATAACCGATACAAATGAAGTTCTTTTTCAAGGAATTCCTTCTGAAATCGAAGTTTGTCGTTATCATTCATGGACGGTTGTTCCTGAAACCATGCCAGTCGATTTGAAAATTACTGCCATCGACGAAAAGGGTTACGTAATGGCAGAAGCTCATCAAAAATACGATGTACGAGGTGTACAGTTTCACCCCGAAGCATATCTGACGCAACACGGCGTGAAAATGGTAGAGAATTGGATGAAAAGTTGAAGATTTTTGTAAATTTGTTTATTAAAATAGATATTCTTATGACAATTTTATCAGAACAACGGACACGCAAAGAGTTGATAAAACAGATTCAAGATATTTCAGAAGTGAAATCTGAAAGCAAAATTGTGAATATTGCTTTGGAAGAATACCTCCGTCGTTTGGCGGGGCAGGAACTAAGAAAAACAAAAGGCAAAGCTAATTGGGCAGGTAATTTAGATGAAATGAGAACCTCAGAATATGCAGATATTACTATTTGATACAAGCATTTGGATTGATTATTTGCGTGGTCAGGAAACCTCAAAAGTTAATGTTTTAGATGAGTATTTATTAAATACTGATGTTTTACAAATTTGCCCACCAATTATTCAAGAAATTTTGCAAGGAATTCGTCAAGACGAGCAATTTAGTAAGATAAAGAAAAACCTAAATAGACTTTTATGTCTTCAAATTGATGCCAAAGAAGCTGCATTTGGTGCAGCTGAGCTTTATAGAAATCTTCGCAAGAAAGGTATTTCTGTAAGAAAACCAAATGACTGACTAATTGCTTTTTACGCCATTTCTTTCGATGTTGAATTGGTGCATAAGGATAGTGATTTTGATTTAATGATTGACCATACGCCCATCAAAATATACCAATTATAATGAAACCGTACCTTAATCAACTAATTGAGAAGCAAAATCTAACGACTCAGCAAGCCCAAGAAGCCCTTCTAAAAATCGGCCAAGGGGAAGCTAATAATTCTCAAATTGCTGCTTTTTTGATGGGAATTCAACAAAAAGGAATCACCGTTGACGAACTCGAAGGTTTTCGTGAAGCGATGATTTCGTTGGCAGTGCAAATAGATTTGTCAGATTTTGATGCTATGGATATTGTCGGAACTGGCGGAGATGGCAAAGATACTTTCAATATTTCTACAACATCGGCTTTTGTTTTGGCTGGAGCTGGACAAAATGTTGCCAAACACGGTAATCATGGAGTGTCTTCATCGGTTGGGTCGAGCACAGTTTTAGAATATTTGGGCGTAAAGTTTAGCAACGACGAAAGTTATTTGAAACAAAAGCTTGAAACAGCGGGTATTTGTTATATGCACGCTCCGTTGTTTCACCCAGCTATGAAATACGTTGCACCAATTCGCAAAGAACTGGGCATGAAAACGTTCTTTAATATTTTAGGTCCATTGCTCAATCCTGCCAAAGTCCAAAAACAATTTTCAGGAGTTTATAATTTGCCAGTTTTTGATTTGTATACCCAGTTGTTTGGTCGTACTTCCGCCAAATTTGCTATCATTTATGATTTAGCTGGCTATGATGAGATTTCGCTAACTAATGATTTTCAGATTTCAAGTTATGTTAATAAAGATAAAAGCATCATTTCACCCAAAAGCTTAGGCTTTGATTTACAGCAACAATCAGATATTTATGGCGGAGGAACAATCGAAGAATCAGCAACTATTTTAATAAATGTATTAAAAAATGAAGCGACTGAGGCACAAACAAATGTGGTTTTGGCGAATTCAGGTTTTGCACTAAGTATCGCAAAAGATATAAGTATCGAAGAAGGCATCGATCAAGCTAAAGAGTCTTTATTAAGTGGAAAAGCATATCTTTGTTTGAAAAAACTAACAGAATCATGACAAATATTGATGATTTAGACCTAAATGGTACTTATACTTATGCCGATTACATGAAATGGGCTTTTGATGAAACCATTGAAATTATCAAAGGGAAAGTTTTTAGAATGTCCCCTGCTCCCAATCTGAGGCATCAACGAGTTTCAATAAAACTCACGATAGAATTTGGAAATTATTTTAAAAAACACCCTTGTAATTTGTTTGCTGCCCCTTTTGATGTACGTTTAACACCGTTAAAAAAAGACAAAAACAACGAAATTTATACGGTAGTTCAGCCAGATTTATGCGTAATATGTGATGATGACAAACTTGATGAACACGGTTGTGTCGGCTCTCCTGACTTAATTATCGAAATACTTTCTCCGGGTAATACTCGCAAAGAAATGAAAGATAAATTTGAAGTTTATCAAGAGAATGGAGTTAGAGAATATTGGCTTGTCGAACCAAATAATAGAGCGGTATTTGTTTATGTTTTAAATGAACAAGGAAAATATATTGGCCTTCAGCCTTTTACTGAAGAAGATTTCATGACTTCGGCCATCTTTCCCGAATTAGAAATAAACTTAGAAGAAGTTTTTGCAGAAAAATGACCATTTTAGATAAAATAACCGCCCAAAAGGCAATCGAAGTTGCGGCTGCAAAAGCCTATATTTCAATTCAAGACTTAGAGAAAAGTGAGTTTTTTGCAAGAAAAATCAATTCTCTTGTGGTAAGTCTTTCTTCAGAAAACTCATCGGGAATAATTGCCGAGCATAAACGCAAATCTCCATCGAAAGGAATAATTAACGTCAGTCTTTCAGTAGAAGAAGTTACGCAAGGCTACGCCCAAGCAGGAGCAGCTGGACTTTCAGTATTGACCGACACTGATTTTTTCGGTGGAAACAAAGAAGACTTACAAAAAACCCGAATTGCTAACCCTTCAACGCCAATCTTACGAAAAGATTTCATAATTGACGAATACCAAGTTTTTGAAGCAAAAGCGTGGGGTGCTGATGTGATTTTATTGATTGCGGCTTGCCTTTTGCCCAAACAAATCAATAAGTTAAGTCAAAAAGCTCATGAGTTAGGTTTAGAAGTTCTGCTCGAAATACATGACCAAGAAGAACTAGACCGCAGTCCATTAGAATACGTTGATATTGTTGGAGTAAATAATCGCAACCTAAAAAATTTTACCGAAAATAACGTAGATGCATCTTTGATTTTAGCTGAAAAGATTCCGGCTAATATCATCAAGATTTCAGAAAGCTGTATCAGCGAGCCAGAAACCATTCATTTATTGAAGTCAGCTGGATACCAAGGATTTTTAATTGGTGAAACTTTTATGAAAGATGCTTCTCCGGGAACTAAATTGGGGGAGTTCATAGCGAAAATCTAAAAAAAAATTTAATTTTGATAGTTTCTATACCTTTTGCTGATCTTATACTATACCCCAAGTATGAAAAAATATAAAATATTCCCGTGGGGCAGGGATTCCCATATTATGAAATTAAAAGTTTGCGGAATGCGTGCTGTCGAAAACATACAAGCACTCGTTGAGTTGAAACCTGATTTTATTGGTTTTATTTTTTATGATAAGTCGCCTCGTTTTATTGGAAATGATGTCGATGCAGGTTTTATCAATTCTATTCCAAAAGAAATCAAGAAAGTAGGCGTTTTTGTTAATGCAAGTATTGATTTTATATTACAAAATGTAAGAAAGTACAGTTTGAATTATGTGCAATTACACGGCAACGAAATGCCCGATTTTTGCCGAAATCTTCGACTAAAAGGCGTAAATATTATCAAAGCATTCAGTGTTGACAATGATTTTGTTTTTGGTCAAGTGAATAATTATAAACCACACGTCGATTTTTTCTTGTTCGATGCTAAAGGAGACGGTTACGGTGGAAACGGAGTTGCATTCGATTGGAGTATTCTAAAAAAATATGATAATCAAAAACCATATTTCTTGGCGGGTGGCATTAGTATTGATAATTTTGATGTTTTAGAAACGATTATTCCCAAGCCTTATGCAATGGACGTAAATAGTAAGTTTGAAATCGAACCAGCGTTAAAAGATATAGAGAAACTTGAAGAAATATTAGATAAAATTAGACCTGTTGAAGTGTAAATTGTGAAAATCGTAGCCATATCTGATACTCACGGAAAACACCGAAACCTCTTTCTGCCCGAAGGAGATATCCTCATTCACGCAGGCGATGTTTCTTCGATGGGGAAAGAGTCTGAAATTAAAGATTTTTTAAACTGGTTTTCAAAAACAGATTTTACTTATAAAATTATGATTGCTGGAAATCACGATTTTTATTTTGAGAAAATAGGTGATAATGCCAAAGTTTTAGAAGAACTGATTCCTGCTAATGTCATTTATTTGAATGATAGTGGCGTGGAAATTGAAAATTTAGGCCAGAAAACATTGCGAATTTGGGGTTCACCAATACAACCGTGGTTTTTTAATTGGGCGTTTAATCGTAATCGTGGCGAAGATATTAAAAGACATTGGGATAAAATTCCACAAAATACTGATATGCTCATCACGCACGGCCCTGCGTACGGCATTCTTGATAAAACGACAAGGAATGAAAGTGTTGGTTGTGAAGATTTACTTGAAAAAGTAAAAGAAGTTAAACCCAAATTTCATATTTGCGGACATATACACGAGGCTTACGGATACATAAAACATTTAGGTACTGAGTTCATCAACGCAAGTGTTTTGGACGAAAATTATAATTTGAGAAATAAACCAATAGTATTTGAGATTTAGCATATAAAAATAGAAAACCTTAGAGTTATAAAATATGACAGCCTTACAACAAAATTATTCAGTAGATAAAAAAGGATATTACGGGAAATTTGGTGGAGCATACATTCCTGAAATGCTTTACCCAAACGTAGAAGAATTGCAGCAAAACTATCTTGATATAATCTATCATCCTGAGTTTCAAGCTGAATACCACGCTTTACTCAAAGATTACGTTGGTCGTCCCACTCCGTTATTCTATGCAAATCGCTTATCGGAAAAATATCAAACCAATATTTATTTGAAGCGAGAAGACCTGTGCCATACGGGAGCTCATAAAGTTAACAATACAATTGGACAGATTTTATTGGCAAAAAAACTCGGCAAACAAAAAATCGTTGCTGAAACAGGAGCTGGTCAACACGGTGTTGCCACAGCCACAGTTTGTGCTTTGATGGGTTTAGATTGTATTGTTTACATGGGCGAAATCGACATTAAACGTCAAGCACCCAATGTGGCTCGTATGAAAATGCTCGGAGCAGAAGTTCGCCCAGCAATGAGTGGTTCAAAAACCCTCAAAGATGCCACAAATGAAGCCATGCGTCACTGGATAAATAACCCAGTCGATACACATTATATCATAGGCTCTGTAGTAGGTCCGCACCCTTATCCAGATATGGTGGCTCGTTTTCAAGCCATTATCTCTGAAGAAACACGTTGGCAGTTACTCGAAAAAACAGGTACTGAAAATCCAGACTACGTAATTGCTTGCGTAGGCGGAGGTTCAAATGCCGCTGGGGCATTTTATCATTATCTTGATGAACCATCGGTAAAACTAATTGCTGCCGAAGCTGGTGGACACGGAATTAATTCTGGAATGTCGGCCGCAACAACTTTCTTAGGAAAAATGGGTATTCTTCACGGAAGTAAAAGTATTTTGATGCAAACCGAAGATGGTCAAGTAGTAGAGCCACATTCAATTTCAGCAGGTTTAGATTACCCTGGCATCGGCCCAATGCACGCCCATTTGTGGGACTCTGGTCGAGCGAAGTACTTTTCCATTACTGATGAAGAATCATTAAACTCAGGTTTTGAGCTTTCAAAACTCGAAGGAATTATTCCAGCCATCGAAACCGCTCACGCATTGGCAGTGTTACCATATCTCAAAGCCGGCGTCAACGAAACAGTTATAATCAATCTTTCGGGCAGAGGCGATAAAGACTTAGATACTTATATGAAGTATTTATAAATTTGTAGGACAGGTTTTCAACCTGTCAATCGGTAAGAATAAGAAAAAATACTAAAATGCAAAAAAAGGAATGTTTTTCTACTATTAAAGATAAATTGATAGAAGTAATGAAAACAATTCTTGCAAAAGAATTATATGATTATATTATCAATTATGCCAAACGAAACAGGAAATTCAGAGAGGATTTTTTTGAGCCATTTGGGTGAAAATTTGCAAATTTGAAGAGAAAATAAACAAAAAAATGAAAGTCAAAAGCCTTTTTATCAAAGATTACAACCAATTCAAAGATTTTGAATTAGATTTTACTTATCCAGAAGGGCATAAAAAAGAAGGTCATCCTTTGGATAAAGTTTGTATCATTGGTCAAAGTGGAACAGGAAAGACGACGCTTTTGAGGTTTGTTCAAGCTCATACATCTATTGAAATCCATACTGGTACTGGAAAATTGCATTTTAAGCATTTATTTCCTTCCAAAGTTGCAAAGTACTTGAATTCAGGTATTGAAATTGTTTTAAAAAATAGCTCATATAATTTATCAGCAAATAATATTCCAAATACACAAGGAGTAGATTATACAATACAACCAAATGACACTGACTCGTTTGATTTCTTTTTAAAATCTCTTTTTGAAATAAAAACAAAAAATGTTTTTATTGAAGCTAAACAGAAAGCTAATTTTAGTGATTTTGAGAGTAATACGTCTATTGATTTAGAAAAATATAAATATAATTATTGGTCAGAATTTGCCGAAGTTGAACCCCAGCATTTTATGTTTTTTTGGTCACCTTTGAAATATGAAATAGAAGAATTTAAAAAGAATCTTATCAATCGTAGGAATGAATTTGCAAAAATGGTTACACAGCGACAAATAAGTTCTGCTGATGTTGATAAGGAAAGAAAGACTCTTCGAGACTGGGAAGAAACACAAGAAAACCCTTTGAAAAAATTAGAGTTTTTAAACACAATCCTAAATAATTTTAAACAGAAAGTAAAAACTGATATTGATTCGGTAGAAGAAATAGAGTTTATTAAATTAGAAACGTTGAATGGTATAACTTTAAAAGGTGATATTTTAAGTACAGGAACTCAGCAAATTTTACTTACAGCTTTACCACTATATTCGCTCAAACCCGAAAATTCAATCATTTTATTTGACGAACCAGAAAGTTCCCTTTACCCCGATATTCAAACGCAAATCATAGAATTTTATACAAATCTGGCAAAAGAATCTCAGTTTTTCTTTGCCACACATTCACCGCTAATCGCTTCAAGTTTCGAGCCTTGGGAAATTGTCGAACTAAAATTTAATGAAGAAGGTAATGTTTATAGAGAAAAGTACTTTGAAGGCGAAAATCATGTAGATAATTATAAATTCTACCCCGAATACCTGCGGTACGACACCATTTTGTCAAAAGTTTTTGATTTGCCAAATGAAGCAAATCCTAAACGTAGAAAAATTTTAGATGAAATAGCTATTTTAGAAAAACAATTAAAAAACGGTGCAAGTCAAGAAGAAAAGATTGTTTTATGGGAGAAATATCAGGTATTGCAGAAAAAAGTAAACTGGGAAGAGGACGATGAGAAATATTGACAAAACCACTATTTTTTCAACAAAATATAAGCATTGGGAGGAGAATTTAGGTGATATACATGAATCTTACGAATCAACCAAATATCGTGAACTATTTTATAAAGATGTAGTAATGAATTTGTATCATTGCCAAAAAGGAGTCTGTGCATATACAGAAATACTTTTATGCGATGATACTTTTTTTGATAAAAAACATTGGCAAGATGGGAAATATATTGAACCAACCCCTTTTAAGAAATTTGGTCAATTAGACCATTTCGACGCAATGCTCAAAAAAGAAAAAGGTTGGCTTTGGGAGAATTTTTTCATGACAGATAACAATATTAACCATGATAAAAACACAAAGAAAGTTTACAGTTTTTTAAAACCCGATGTAAAAGATTATTCACCTAACGATTATTTTGAATATGATGAGGAAAAAAATCGTTTCACGGTTCATTCAAAATATATAAAAGAGAACGAAAAATACCAACAAATTTATCACATGATTGATGTCTTGGGGCTAAATCATGATACCATTGTAAAACACAGGAAAATATTTTTAAAACAAGCAAAAAAAGCTATCGAATTTGGTATTCATTCTTGGGAAAATTACCCAATTGAACAATTTTTTACAGCTTTTGAAATGATAAAACCAACTAATCAACAAATAAAATGAAAACCCTCTTTCTTGCAATTGCTATTATGTCAGTTTCACTTATGTCTAATGCCCAAACCAAAAAACAACCAACCAAGCAGAATGCCGCTCGAACGTTGCGTCATGCCGTCTTATTCAAATTTAAAGATTCAAGTACGCCTGAAGATATTAAGAAAGTTGAAGCTGCTTTCCGTAGATTACCAAGTCAAATCAAAGAAATTAATAGTTTGGAATGGGGAACAAACAATAGCCCAGAAAACTTAAATCAAGGTTTTACACACATGTTTTTTTTAACTTTCAAGACAGAGGCCGACCGTGCTTCTTATTTGCCACATCCAGCTCACAAAGCTTTTGGTGGGGTACTCGGGCCACACCTTGATAAAGTTTTGGTTCTTGATTATTGGACAGAAAATTAATGTGGGGCGAAACTCCAGTTTCGCCATAAAAATGACAACTAATCTCAAAAAAATAGTACTTATCACAATCTTAATATCAATAAGTGCATTTACAATATTGATGTTTACGAAAGTAATACCTTATTTTAGTTTTGAACCAGCAATCAATTTTCTAAGCACAAAAACTGACCGAGTTTTACAAAAAACAATATTTCAATGGTCGTTTTATGTACATATTATCAGCAGTTGGTTTGTGATGTTGGCAGGAATCATTCAATTTATCCCTTTTGTCTTGAAAAACTTCCCTGTTATTCATCACATATCTGGCAAAATTTATGTATTAATGGTTCTGTTTTTAGCCGCCCCATCAGGACTTGGATTAGCCGTTTATGCCAACGGTGGCTTGTCAACTAAAGTAGGTTTTACATTTCAATGTATCGTTTGGTGGTTCGTAACTTTTATCGCTTGGCAAGAAATCCTAAATAGAAATTGGCTGTTGCACACCCAATCAATGATTCGCAGCTATGCTATTACCCTTGCGGCCATGAGTTTAAGAGTATTAAGTTACGTTATGATTTATAATTTTGGCACAAAACCCATCGAAACATACCTAACAGTAACGTGGCTTTCGTGGGTAGGAAATTTATTTATTGCCGAGATATTAATTAGATATGGTTTAGCACAATATTTACTCAAAAATAAATAACATGAAAAACATCCTTGTTTCTATTTGTATATTATTGGTCTTATCTGGAAGCTATTATTCTTGTTCGAGAAGTTCGCAAGATAAAGCCAAGGTTGCATCCAAACTCACAACACATAAAGAGGCGATTGATTCTCTTCGCATAGATAATGCCACTGAAAAACCTCTTTTTTTTACCAAATTGACAAAAAATCAAGTAAATGATTCCTTATCAGATTTAGACCTATCAAGACTTTTTGCATCAAATAATCTAGAAGAACCTTTTAGTAATAGATTCGATGGTCTTTATGGAAAAGATAATTATCGAATAGAAATATTTTTTGCCGAGGCATCTAAAGACGAGGAAAATCAAACCGTCTATCATATAAAGGGCAAAAATCGTTTCAAAAAAACCATCACTCCTTTTGAAGGTACAATCACCATTGATTCTCTCATTGCCTTTGAAGACCCAAATATTGATACGCTCAACTTCGATCATGAATTTATCAAGCACAAAGTCTTATATTCTGCAATAGGAAAATTCATCCTAAAAGAAGATTCTACTGCCAAAGGCTCAGGAGTTTTCTCTGGAAAAATATCAATGGATTTTTTAGTGAGAAATGATAATTCTATTGACCTGTGGTATTTTTCTCCCCAAACCCAAAGCAAAGCTAGCGGATTTCGCTTCATAGGTCAATGGCAAAGTTATCAGTCCAAAGCCATCAAGCCAGTTATTTGGGCAAAAGATCTCTTTAGTTTTGCTAACGAAATCATTAAAGATTTCAGCATTGGAGATCGAGACATTGAAATAAATCCAAAATACCGACATCTTGGTTGGGATAATTATTGGGAAATGGACGAGTGGTGGCATGATGCCAAACCTGCTCAGTAAATTTATAAAATTATTTCTGTAAATAACTATAGTAAAAATGAATCGTATAACGCAGTTATTCAAAAATAAGCCAAGCAACGTACTCAATATATATTTCACCGCAGGTTTTCCAAGTCTCAACGATACCGCAACTGTTTTAGAAGCTCTCCAGGAGTCAGGAGCAGATATTGCCGAAATCGGAATGCCATATTCCGATCCTGTGGCTGATGGTGAAACCATTCAACAATCAAACCAGATTGCTCTAGATAATGGAATGAGTCTAAAAGTTTTATTCCAGCAATTAGAAGGAATTCGAGCAAAAGTTTCTATGCCTATCATATTAATGGGCTATATCAACCCAGTATTACAATTCGGTATCGAAAATTTTTGTAAAAAATGTAAAGAAGTAGGAGTTGATGGCTTAATTCTACCTGACCTTCCAATGGATGAATTTTATGAAGAATACAAACCAATATTCGACAATTACGGAATATTCAATATTTTCTTGATTACACCACAAACCTCCGAATCACGCATTCGCCGAATTGACGAACTTTCTAATGGCTTTATATATATGGTTAGTAGTGCGAGCGTAACGGGCGGAACTTCAGGCATCACCGATATAATGGAAACATATTTTAATCGTGTCAATGCCATGAATCTCCGAAACCCTCGACTCATCGGTTTTGGTATAAAAGATAATGCTACATTTACCAAAGCAAGCCAATATGCTGCGGGGGCAATCATCGGAAGTCAGTTTATCAGAGTTTTGCAAGATTCTGCTGAAACTACTATACATAATAATATAGTTGAGTACGTAAAATCCGTTAAAGGATAATATGCGACATCAAAACCAAAGGACTTATGAAGACAACAATTTCTATATTGCTCATTTTCATAAGTTCTTTGGCTTTTTCACAAAGCAACACTTACCGCCCACAACTTCGCCTTTCACCTCATATTGGTATTGGCTGGGCTATACCTCCATCTATTGATGGCACAAATAGTAACTTAGTACTAAAGTCAAATCCATTCAAAAATTTTACCATTGATGAAATTACCACATCCTTAGGTGCCAACAAGAAAATTTATAAGATTACTAACACCATTGGTATTGATGCAAACTGCTCAATTAGTAAGCGATGGTCGGTCAATTTAGGCGTAAACAGAGCCATGCACATTAATATTCTAAGTGATCCTGACCCTGTAAGAGTTTCAAACACTTCCGAATACACATCCTGGATTTACGCCTACAAGTATAGATCTTATTTAGTAGGTGTCAGATATAATTATTACGTCAAGTTTTTTCAATGTAATATTCATTATGCAGGAATAGCCAAGGAAGCCATCGAAAGTAATAATGGTGCGGGTGGAGGAATCATAACTAATCGAAATGGACTAACAACTTCCATCCTTTCTCGAAAAGAAAATACAATTGTTATCTCTCCCGAATATGGTATTACTGGTGTAAGTTCATTCGACCTACCAATGGAATTGAGTGCTGGTTTACATATTCCGACATCTATTTTCTCAAAAGAACAAGCTATCTTTATTAGAAATGGGTCAAATGCTGGAACCAATTTTCTGAATTTTACCCAAGCGGCTGTTTGGCTTCGAGTACGAATCCCGATTTTAGTATGGTCAAGAAATCCAAAAACACCAAATCCAAAAATAGTTAAAAAGCCAATTCCACAAAAAACTGTTGAATACGACGGCAAGAAAGTCGCAACAGGCGAAAAGATAATCCTTAAAAGTCTTCAATTTGAGCAAGCTAAAGATATACTTAGCTCAAGTGCGATGTGTGAACTCGATAAAGTAGGAAAATTAATGCAACAATCTTCAACAATGATTATCGAAATCATTGGCCACACTTCTGATGAAGGTGACCGTAATAGTAATATAGAACTTTCATTAAATAGAGCCAAGTCCTGCAAAGAATACCTGTTAAAGAATGGTATCAAGTCAAATCGTATTAAAGTAAGAGGAATGGGGCCAGATGCTTCAATCTCACAAACCGATAAATCTCTCAATCGCAGAGTAGAAATGCAAATCATCCGAATGTAATCAGCATTATCTGACAATAGCACATGTTTTCAACTTCTGTCATATATATAAATACAAATGTTTAAATTTATATATAGGACAAAACGAAGAACTTGTTGCATCTTTACTTGGAGTTAAAACTGTAAGTTGTTGATAGT
>Ga0114967_10001341_pt1 | contig 20583 bp, 17 predicted proteins | sample M_130628_MF_Meta_FD_92639 | JGI IMG/M metagenome (GOLD analysis project Ga0114967, IMG submission 92639) | Freshwater microbial communities from Lake Montjoie, Canada to study carbon cycling - M_130628_MF_MetaG | ecosystem: Environmental > Aquatic > Freshwater > Lake | place: Lake Montjoie... | reverse complement strand
GTGGTGATGGCCATGCGCGTCATGCAGCTCGGGGGCGTGCTCACGCTCCTGGTCCTGGGTGGCGGGCTGGGCTGGTTCTGGTGGCGCGAGGCACAGGCACGTCGCCTGGCGCCGCCCGCTGCCGGGCACGCCGGAGGCACCGCGCACTGACGCGCGATCGACACGACTTCACGAAGAGACGAACACCATGTCAATGACCTCCCAGATCATCAGCCACGCCGCCTCGAAGGCCTCCGCGCTCGCCGCGTTGGCCCAGTCGGGCGCGGCGTCCGAGCCCACGGCGCCCACCTTCTGGATGCCCACCGGCGCGTCCACCATCGCCGGCGGCGTCGACCACACGCTCGACGTCATCAACTGGATCTGCTACGTCTTCTTCGCGCTGATCCTGGTGCTGATGGTGTATTTCGTGGTGAAGTACCGCCACCGCAAGGGCGAGCGCTTCCGCACCGACTTCCCGCACCACAACACGCCGCTCGAGGTGACCTGGTCGATCATCCCGACCATCATCGTGATCGGCATCTTCGTGGTCGGCTTCCGCAGCTACCTCGACATCTACACGGCGCCCAAGAACGCCTTCGACATCAAGGTCACCGCGCAGAAGTGGGCGTGGAACTTCCAGTACCCCAACGGCGCCACCAGCGACGACCTCTACGTGCCCGCCGGCCGCCCGGTGCGACTGATCCTGCGCTCGAGCGACGTGCTGCACTCGCTCTACATCCCCGACTTCCGCGTCAAGCGCGACATCGTGCCCGGCCGCTACACCTACGCGTGGTTCCAGTGCGACTACCCGTCCGGCCAGCCCGGCAAGAGCCCGCGCGATCCCAACGCCAAGAAGGTGGAGGGTCCGGAGGATCCGGCGCAGGTCTACAACCTGCACTGCACGGAGTACTGCGGCACCGGCCACTCCAAGATGAATCGCTACGTCTACGTCCTCGACGAGGCGTCGTTCAGCCAGTGGATGATCGACCAGAGCCAGTGGCTCGACAAGATCCCCGAGGAAGAGCTCTTCTTCAAGGCCGGCCCGAAGATCTTCGCGCGCTGCCAGCAGTGCCACTCGCTCGATGGCACCAAGGGCATCGGCCCGTCGTGGCAGGGCATCGTGGAGCGCGTCAAGGCGTACCCGAACGTGGGCGAGGGCAAGAAGTACGGCACGTGGGAGGACTACGTGCGCACCTCGATCCTGGTGCCCGGCGACTACGTGGTGCCCACCTACGGCAACGTGATGCCGTCCTTCAAGGGACAGCTCAACGACAAGGCCATCGACGCCGTGATCGGCTACATGGAACACCTCAGCGATTTCGATCCCAAGACCGGCAAGTACCTGAAGGCCGACGCCGCGAAGTGACGCGCGCCTCCACGCAGACACCGACACCCAACAGGAAGTACAGACCATGACCACCATCCCGCTTCCGTCATCCGGCCCCGTCCGAGACACGATCGAGGCCCGTCCCGAGGGCGACAACTACCTGACGCACACGCGCGGGCTGTTCTCGTGGATCTTCACCCTCGACCACAAGCGCATCGGCGTGATGTACATGTGGAGCGTGCTGGGCGCGTTCCTGCTGGGCGGCATCTTCGCCCTGCTGGTGCGCACCGAGCTCCTCACCCCCGGCCCCACCATCACCGAGGACGCCAACACCTACAACCAGTGGTTCACGCTCCACGGTGCCATCATGGTGTTCCTGGTGATCATCCCGAGCATCCCCGCGGCGCTCGGAAACATCATCCTGCCCGTGATGCTCGGCGCCAAGGACGTGGCCTTCCCGCGCCTCAACCTGTTCAGCTACTACCTCTGGGTCACCGGCGCCATCCTCTGCATCGCGTCGCTCGCGATGGGCGGCTTCGACACCGGCTGGACCTTCTACACCCCGTACTCCACCACCACCACCGCGGGCGGCGTGATCCCGGTCCTGACCGCGGCCTTCGTGCTCGGCTTCAGCTCCATCTTCACGGGCCTGAACTTCGTGGTCACGGTGCACAAGCTGCGTCCCCCGGGCATGACCTGGTTCCGCATGCCGCTCTTCCTTTGGGCGCTCTACGCCACCGCCATCATCCAGGTGCTCGCCACCCCGGTGCTGGGCATCACCTTGCTGCTCCTGATCGTGGAGCGCACCGTGAACATCGGCATCTTCAACCCGGCCATGGGCGGCGACCCGGTGCTCTACCAGCACTTCTTCTGGTTCTACAGCCACCCGGCCGTGTACATCATGATCCTGCCCGCCATGGGCATCATCAGCGAGATCATCGCGGTCAACAGCCACCGGTCGATCTTCGGCTACCGCTTCATCGCGTTCAGCTCGATCGCCATCGCCATGTTCAGCTTCATCGTGTGGGGCCACCACATGTTCACCTCGGGCCAGTCGGCCCTGCTGAACACGCTGTTCTCCGCCATCAGCTTCAGCGTGGCCATCCCCAGCGCCGTGAAGGTGTTCAACTGGATCGCCACCCTCTACAAGGGCTCGGTCTCGCTGACCACGCCCATGTGGTACGCGCTGGCGTTCCTGTTCCTGTTCACCATCGGCGGCCTCACCGGCCTGCACCTGGCGACCCTGAGCACCGACGTCCACCTGCACGACACCTACTTCGTGGTGGCGCACTTCCACTACGTGATGATGGGCAGCGCGCTGATCGCCATGATCGGCGGCCTCCACCACTGGTGGCCGAAGATCTTCGGCCGCATGTACGACGAGCGCCTGGGCACCATCGCCTGCTGGATCATCTTCATCGGCTTCAACGTGACCTTCTTCACCCAGTTCATCCTGGGTGCCAAGGGCATGCCGCGCCGGTACTACGACTACCAGCCCGAGTTCCAGGTCTACCACGTCATCTCCACCATCGGCAGCTACACCATGGCCTTCGGCTTCGTGCTGACGGCGGTGAGCCTCTTCGGCAGCTTCTTCACGGGCCGCAAGGCGCCGGCCAACCCGTGGGGCGGCCGCAGCCTGGAGTGGCAGTGCGCCAGCCCGCCGCCCTTCGACAACTTCGCCAAGGCGCCGCGCGTCGGCGACTGCTACGACTTCAGCGTCGTCCACTGGGACGAGAAGACCGGCGGCTACTGGGTCGACGAGAGTGCCGATCCCGAGGTGAACCCGGGCGCCGGAGGCGCCAAGGCAGCGCACTGACGGCGGACGCAGCCACGACGGCGGACGCAGCCTCGACGGCTGCCCCAACATTGACGGCCCTGCGGGGCACGAACAGACACGCACGGAGCATCACGTGAGCCAGACCATCGCAAGCACACACACGCAGCACGGCGCCGAGGCGCATGGACACGGCCACGACGGCCATGCCCATGGCGACCACGGCCACGCGCACGACCCGAACCTCGCGCACCACTTCGACAGCCTGCAGCAGCAGTTCGACAGCGCGAAGCTCGGCATCTGGCTGTTCCTTGCCACCGAGGTGCTGTTCTTCGGCGGTCTCTTCGTGGCCTATGCCATCCTGCGCATGAGCCACCCGGAGATCTTCAGCTACGCCAGCCACTACCTCGACACGGTGATGGGCGGCATCAACACCTGCGTGCTGATCCTCTCCAGCGTGACCATGGCCATGGCCGTGCGCTTTGCGCAGACCAACCGCCGCGGCGGCCTGATCGCGTGCCTGATCCTCACCTTCATGGGTGCCATCGGCTTCCTGATCATCAAGTACTTCGAGTACTCCCACAAGATCCACGACAACCTGGTCTGGGGTCCCAGCTTCTACGTCCCGCCGCACGACGCCGAGGGCGACGCCGAGGCGAAGATGCTGAAGACCGCCCCTGCCGCGCCCGGCGCCGCGATCGTGGTGAACAACCCCGCCACGTTCGCCATCCCCGACCTGGCCGCGAAGCCCGCCGTGGACGCCTCCGCGGTGAAGCCCGCCTCCGTCGGCCCGACCGGCGTTGCCCGCGCGAGCGGCGCCCCGGCCCCGGCCCCTGCCGCCGAGCCCGCACCCGGCCATTCCGAGGAAGCGCACCCGGGAACGCACCTCGAGGACAAGGCGATGCCGCCGAACACGCACCTCTTCTTCGCCATCTACTACGCGATGACCGGCCTGCACGGCATCCACGTGGTGGCGGGCATGGGCGTGCTGGCGTGGCTCACCTGGCGCGCCATCCGCGGCGACTTCTCCAGCAAGAACTTCACCGCGGTCGACACCGGCGGCCTGTACTGGCACATCGTCGACCTGATCTGGATCTTCCTCTTCCCGCTCTTCTACCTCATCCACTGAGTCGGAAGGAACCCACACCATGGCACACCACGCGCATCACGAATCCCACCACGCCAGCCATGCCGGCGAGGTCCACCCCGAGGTCGGCCACGTCGTCCCCGTGAAGTACCTCATGGCGGCGGGCGCGGCGCTCCTCTTCCTGACCGTCATCACGGTGGCCTCGCACTCCGTGGACATGGGCGAGGCCAACCTCCCCGTGGCGCTCTTCATCGCGCTGATCAAGGCCACGATCGTGGCGCTGGTGTTCATGCACCTGCGCTGGGACCGTCCGTTCAACCTCCTGGTGCTCATCGGCTCGATCGTCTTCGTGCTGATCATGCTGGCCTTCGCCATGATGGACGTGCACCAGAACCTGCCCACCATGTTCAACGGCAACGCGCCCGAGGCGGCCTCCACCATGGACGCCAACGCACCCGGCGCGCCGGTGGCGCAGGTCCGTTCGACCAACGGCGGCATCGGCAGCACCAACTGACCGCGGGCGCCGCGTCGGCCCCCGCCGGACGCAGGCACCATGGCCATCAAGACCGCAACAGTCGTCGACCCCTTCGATTCCGCGCATGAGCGCGGGAGCGCGGGGGTCTTCGGCATGTGGGTCTTCATCGCCATCGTGGCGATGATCTTCCTTGCCTGCATCCTGGGGTACGTGGTGGTGCGCTTCGACCAGCCGCCCGGCCGCGAATGGATGCCGGAGGGCACGCCTCCGCTTCCCCGGGCGCTGCTCCTTTCCACGGTGATCCTGCTGGTTTCCAGCTGGACCATGCAGCTGGCGGTGCGCGCCGCGCGTGCCGGCCGGTCCGTGCAGCTGGTGCACGCGATGGGCGCGACGCTCGGCCTGGCGTTCCTCTTCCTGGCGGTGCAGGTGCTTTCCTGGCGCGAACTCTGGGAGCAGCACGCCACCATGCAGAGCGGCCTGTACGCGTGGACCTTCTACGTGCTCACCGGGGTGCATGCGCTGCACGTCCTCGGCGGGCTGCCGCCGATGCTGCTGACGTTCCGTCGCGCGCGGGAGGGCGCGTACACCCCTGCCGAGCACACCGGCGTGGTGCTCTGTGCCATGTACTGGCACACCCTGGACGCCATCTGGCTGGTGCTCTACGGCACGCTTGCCGTGTGTTCATGGTGAGGGCGGGGTGCGGCGTGCGCCGCAGGTTCCGTCACCAGCGCGCTTCGTGCGCAAACCACAGCTGCGGGATCACCGTTGCCGGTCGGCCGTCGGTCGCGCGCACCATGGCCGCGAGCGGCGCGGCCTGCACCACGGCCTCGAACGCGCGTCCGCCCACGCTGAACTCCACGCGCCCGGAAGCGCCGGCGCGTGCGGCCAGTTCGCCGAGCGAGAGCACGGTGCGCGCGTCACCCTCGCGAACCTCCACCACCGCGGTCTTGCGCGAACGGGGCTGGCCCTTGGCGGCCGCGTCCACGGCACGCGCGGCGCTCGAGGGTTCCGGCACCTCCGGCACCAGCCCGTTCACCGGGAAGTCCACGTGCGACGAGAGGAAGTAGCGCGCGTAGCTGAATTCCTTGTAGCGATTGGCCTGCGCCGGGTCTCCCATGGCAACGGTGGTGTCGGGCCAGGTGTCGAGCCACATGCGCCAGGAGCAGATGTTGCAGTCGGGGAGCGGCACGATCCGCGCATCGCGCGCCGCGGCGGGGCCGGCGATGGCTCGCAGGCCAAGCTGGCTCCAGAGCGACGCGCCCTCGGTGGTTCCGGCAGGCGCGCCCGCGGCGCGGTCGTACATCACCAGGTTGCTGTTGTAGAGGATGCCGCTCACGTGGAAGGTGCGCTCGGCACCGTCGATGCGGCGGTCGAACACCACCAGGCTGTCGGTGAGCGGGCTGTAGCTCACCGCGATGGGCACGCCGCCGAGCGTGTCGTTCACCACCTCGTGCGCATTGAGCACTGCAAGCGGATACGCACGCGCCTGCCCGCCCACCACGATCCCGGCCACGCGGTCGGTGGATACCAGGTACTTGGTGCGGTGCTCGTCGTTCCAGCGCAGCATCTCGGAGCCGCGCATCACCATCGGCGCGTCGAGCGAGGGCAGGAAGTCGCGCGGGCTGCCGCTTCCCACAAGCCAGCCGCGTTCGGCACGCAGCGGTTCCAGCACGAAGCCGTACGCCGCGGGATCGTTGCCGCTTCCCACGGGTCGGTCGCCCACGAAGATGCCGCTCAGCGCCCAGCCGAGGAACGCGCAGACGAGCACCAGGCCGGCGAGGATCACCCAACCGCCGCCGCGCACCGTCAGTGTGGGGAAGCCGTCCTTGGTGCGATCGCTCCCGGCGCCGTTGCCTGCGCCGCCGGCCTGGGGTTCGGCGTTCATTGCCCGGGCACCTCGAGGATCATCACGCCCTCGCCGGGCGTGGCGGTGGTGACGGAGCTGCCGCGGTCGAGCACCATGGCGCCGAGCAGGATGGGGAGGTACGCCAGGCTTGCCAGGAACAGCTTCCGCGCGCGCGCGTCGCTCCGTTCCTGCAGGAATCGCAGTGCAAGCCACGACATCCAGAGCCCGGAGACGAGCGCCACCCCGGCATAGGCAAAGCCCGCCACGCCGGTGAGCGTTGCAAGGAGTCCCACGGGCACCAGCATCAGGCTGGTGAGGAGCGTGGCCTGCGCGGTGGCGGTGCCGTCGGGGTCAAGCGAGGGCAGCATCACGAATCCGCCGGCCAGGTAGTCCACGCGGTAGAGCCACGCAAGCGCCAGGAAGTGCGGCAGCTGCCAGACAAAGAGGATCCCGAAGAGCGCCCATGCGCCGGGTGCCATGGTGCCGGTGGCCGCGGTCCAGCCGATCACGGGCGGGATGGCGCCGGTCACCGCGCCCACCAGCGTGTTGAGCGTGGTGCGCGGCTTGAGCGGCGTGTAGAGCAGCACGTAGAGCAGGATGTTGACGGCCGCGAACGATGCGGCGAGCACCGTGGTGAACATGGCAAGCAACGCGCAGCCCGCGTAGCCAACCACCACGCCCACCACGAACACCGTCACCGGGCGCGCGTGCCCCGCAGGGAGCGGTCGCCCCGCGGTGCGGCGCATGAGTGCATCGCGGCGCTTCTCCGCCACCTGGTTCAGCATGGCGGCGCTGGCGGCGGCCATGCCGGTACCCAGGCACGTCCAGAGGAGCCGCGGCCACCACCCTTCGGCACCGGCAGGCCAGGGCGCCACCACGTATCCGACGGCGGTCGTCAGGAGCACCAGCGCGCTGAGGCGGGCCTTGGAGAGCTGGCTCCAGACCGCCGCGTGGCCCGGCGAAGCCGCTGCGGCGCCGCCCGCGGCGGCAGTGGCCGACGCGGCGGGAATCGCGCCAGGCGCGGTTCCGTCAGGTGCTTGCTCATGGACTGTGGACATGGTGGGTGCCCGTGTGGGGCGGGATGAATAGCATAGGTCTCCCCTTTGCCCGAGGCTTCCACATGAGCGCATTGCTCGCAATCCACGACTTCACGCCCGCCATGACGGCCGCGCACGCCTCCACCGTTGCTGCAGTGGCCGATGCCGCTGGCGCCGGCACGGCCGCACCGCTCGGGCTTCCCGCGCTCCTCCTCATCTTCGCCGTGGGAAGCGGATTCGTGATCGCATGGTCGCGCTGGGTTCGCCCCATGAACCTGGCGCTCGGTTTCGCGTGCACGGTGGCAATGTGGGCGCTCAGCTACGTGGCCATGCTGCAGCCGGGCTTTGCGATCGCGGAGCTCCTCTTCGTGGCCGCGCTGGGCACCGTGGTGGTTGCCGGCTTCGTTGCGGGGCGGTTTGCGCCCGCCGAAGCGCGCGGCCTCTCGGTGGGCCTCGTCTCCGCCACCATCAACCTCATGGTGATCGGCGCCTTCCTTCGCGACGAACAGGACCCGACGCACCTGCGCGCGGTGGTCTACGTGCTCGGCCTCTTCCTGGCGAGCGGCGTGCTCGGCCTCATCGGCGAACGCATCGGCCGCGTACGCATGTCGATGCGTCGGCTGCCCTCGGCCATCACGCTCATGGGCATCGTCACCACGGCGTGCATCCTGGCGATGATCGTCCTCGGTGGCCTGGTGACCAGCTTCGAGGCCGGGCTTGCCGTCCCGGACTGGCCGAACAGCTTTGGCCACAACATGCTGCTTTATCCCGTCAGCGAGATGAAGGGCGGCATCTTCTACGAGCACGCGCATCGGCTCTTCGGCATGCTGGTTGGCGCCACCGTGCTGGCCTACGCGTCCATGGCATGGCGCACCGGTGCGCCGCGATACGCGCGCGCACTCATCACGGTGCTCCTCCTGATGGTGATCGGGCAGGGTGTCCTGGGCGGCCTGCGCGTGACGGGGAACGTCACCGCCAGCATGGATACGAAGGACCTCGCGCCCAGCACCACGCTTGCACTGGTGCACGGCATGCTCGGGCAACTGGTGTTTGCCACGGCCATGGTCTCCGCCTTCGTGGTGAGCAGCGCATGGCAGCGCGCGGACGCGGCCATCCACCGTGCGCGCTCGGTGCGCACGCTGACCGCGCTTGCATTCCTGGCGCTGTGCGGGCAGCTCTTCCTGGGCGCCTCGATGCGTCACCTGCAGGTCCCGCCCACCGCCGATGCCGGCGCGCGCATCCCCGCGTGGGCGCTGCACGGCCACGTGACCATGGCGCTGGTGGCGTTCTTCCTGGTGCTCCTGGCCGGGTTGCGCTGCAGCCGCGTGCAGGAGATCCCGCCGCTGCGCCGGGTAGGCAAGTCGCTCATGCACACCGTGGGGCTGCAGCTCGTCCTCGGAATCGCCGCGCTCGTCACCGTGGTGATGCGCCGCGGCGAGGTGGTGCCGTGGTGGGAAGTGGCGTCGACCACGGCGCACCAGACGGTGGGCGCGCTGCTCCTGGCGCTGGCCGCGTCGGCAATGGTGCTCGCGCGCCGCACGCGCGAGGCGTGATTTCATTTCGCAACACGCAGCTTCGCGTCGCGTGGCGTCACGTCACTGCGACTGCGTCACGGGCTTGATCGCTTCCTCGAGCGCCAGCACCGCGTACACCGTCACGAGGTCCGGCTGGCCTTCCTGCCAGCGGTCGGCGCCGTTCACCCAGCTTCCGTCCGGGCGCTGCGCGCCGATCACGGCGTCCACCAGGTCGTTGCGCCAGTTGCGCGGCGCAGCGGGCACGCCCTTCTCGGTGGGCACGATGCTCACGGCGCCCGAGGCCATCAGGGCCCGCGATGCCGCGTGCAGGTAGTAGTAGAGGCCCTGCGCGCCCAGGCCTGGATTCTCGGCAAATCCGTAGTGGCTGCGGATCCAGTCGAACGCCGCCGTCACGCGCGGGTCGTTCGGTGCCAGGCCCGCGTACAGCATGCTCTTGAAGCCGGCGTAGGTCATGCTGCCGTAGCTGCGCAGGGCGCGCGTCTCGGGCGGCATCTTCTCGCCGTAGCGGCCCTCGCCCGCGGTATCGCTCGCGAAGCTCTCGCCCCCGTTGGACGGCGTGTAGACGAAGCCGCCGTCCTTGGTGCCGTGCTGGGCCCACGTGGCCTCGTTGCCCGGGATGTTCTGCGTGCGCGCCACGAAGACCAGCGCACGCTGCACCGCGGGGTCGTCGGTGGAGACGTTCGCGTCGTGCAGTGCGTCGAGCATCAGCTGCGTGTTCGAGAGGTCGGGGCGTCCGTGGTTTCCGTAGCCCGAGCCGCCGAACCAGTCGGACTTCGGGCCGATGCCCTCGACCTGGTCCCACTGGTTGGTGACGAGCCACGTGCGCACCGATTCCATCTCCGCGGCGAGCGCAACGTCCTGCTGCGCGGCAAGCCCCATCAGCACCATGGCCGCCACGTAGTTGGCGAGCCCGCCGCCGAGATCCGGCTGGAAATCACGGCCAGGATGCGTGCCCTGCACCACGTAGTCCATCGCCTTGCGCGCGGCGTCGTCCTTCTTTGCCGTGAGGCCGGCCTGCGCGAACGCCTTGAGTGCCAGCGCGGTCACCGCGGTGGGCGCGGCCGTGGAGGGCTTCGCCTGGTCGGTGGCCTTGGCAGCGTTGCCTTCCATCCAGCCGCCGTTCGGACCCTGTGACTTCCGCAGGAACGCCAGTCCCTTGGTGATCGACATCTTGGCGGCGGCAAAGCGCTCCGCATCCATCGGCACGTCCTCGGCGCGATCGGCGATGCGCAGCACCACCGGGAGAGGCTGGATCACGCGTGCGGGCACGCTCGGGTCGCCGAGCGTGGTGATCTTCGCGGTGTTCACGCGCGCATCGGTGGGCGCGGTGGCCGGGGCGAGCACTGCGGTGCGCACCGCTTCCGGCACGTCCTTCTGGCGGGCATCGCCCACCGGCTTCGCCTGGAGCCTGGGTGCCTCTGCCTCGATCTTTGCGTAGACGAGGAAGTCCGATTCGCGCGGCGTGGTGGCCACTGGCTGGCCCGGGGGAACGGGCATCTTCGGGTCGGGGCCAATCCCCACGAAGCGGAGGTTCGAGAGCACCAGGCCCGAGGTGCCGGCCTTGGCAGTGATGGCCACGCTCACCAGCAGTCCGTCCTCGGCACCCGGCTTCTGGCCGATGAGCTTCGACTCGATGCGCGGGTCCGTGCTGTTGACCGCGTCGATGCGAACGCCGTTGGCATGCTTGATTTCCACCTCGAACGTCTTGGTCTGCCCGGGAGCGATGATGCCGACGTTCTCGCGGTACTGCGCGAATCCGAAGCCCGGGTTGATGCGCGTGGTCTCGTGGCGCACGCGGAGATCGATGAGCCGCGCGTCCGGCCGGTCGGTCTCGATGACGAGGTACGCGGGCACCGCGGCGCCGGCCGGCACCGTGAAGTCGTAGCGCACGCGGTAGCTCTCGCGCGGGCCCTGGCTCACGGGATCCCAGTCGACGAAGACGGGCTGCTTGCCGCCCACGCCCACCACGCGGAACGGCTTGCCGTCGATCGATTCCACCGTCACCTCGCCGGCGATGTTCGACTTGATGTCGTAGGCGTTGATGAACGGGTCGCGACGCGGCTTGCCGTCGGGGCCGGGGTTCTGCTGCCATGCGCGCACCGGATAGCTCACTTCCGCGCGGATGCTCAGCTGGACGACGCCGGGCACGTCCTCGAAGGTGAGGACCACCATGGCCGTCTTCTCGCCGGTGGCGCCGCTGGTGCGCATCGAGAGCGGGACGTTGAGCGTGCCGCCCGGAGGGATCACCTTTCCGAGCATGTCCACCGTGGTGCAGGTGCAGCTCGGTGCGCTGCGGATGCACTTCACCGGGCGTTCGAGCGTGTTGAGGAGGGTGGCCTCGAACTTGACGTCGGTGTTGGGCGCAACCAGCCCGGCATCGAGCGCGGGCTTTGCGGCCTTCACGGGGCAGAGCGCCATCTGGCGGGCCACCTCGCGGTCGCGCTCGGCCACCTGCTGCTGCTGCGGGGCAGCCAGCGCGGCGGGGGAGAGCAGGGCGGCGATGAGGAGGGCGGTGGTGCGGCGGGGCGTGGTCATTGGTCGTTCCTTGCCCTGCATCGTAGTTGCGCGGCTCCTACACTCGTCCCCATGCGCGCCATCGAAGTCACCCGCCAAGGAACACCCGTCGCCCCGAATGTCCGTTATTCCACTGAGCGCCCCGACGTGGCGCCCGGCGCCGGCCAATTGCGCGTGCGCACCGAGGCCTCCGCGCTCAACCACCTGGATCTCTGGGTGGGTCGCGGCCTGCCGGGCATCGAGGTGAACTGGCCCACCATCGGCGGCTCCGACGGCGTGGGCATCGTCGACATGGTGGGTGCCGGCGTCGACCCCGCGTGGATGGGACAGCGCGTCATCCTCAACGCCGCCGTCATGCGCGCCGAGACGCCGCGCCCGGGCGTGGCGCCTTCGGGCGAGGACATCTGGATGATCGGCGAGCACGAGCCCGGGACGCACGCCGAGCATTTCGTGGCACCCGCCACCAACGTGCTGGCGATCGGCGATGCGGATCCCGTGCACGCCGCGGCATTCGGCCTGACGCACCTCACTGCCTGGCGGATGCTGGTGACGCGTGCGCGACTGCAGGCGGGCATGACGGTCCTGATCCCGGGGATCGGCGGCGGCGTGGCGCTGGCGGCGCTCGGCATTGCGCGCCACTTCGGATGCACCACCGTGGTGACGAGCCGCCACGCAGCCAAGCTCGAGCGCGCCAAGGCGCTGGGCGCGGATCACTGCGTGCTCGACGCCGGCGCGGACTGGTCGCGCGAGGTTCGCAAGGCGACCGGCGGCCGCGGGGTCGACATCGTGGCCGAGAGCGTGGGCAAGGCGGTGCACATGGCGTGCATCAAGAGCATGGCGCGCGGCGGCACGCTCGTCACCTGCGGATGCACCACGGGCCCGGACGGCACCACCGACCTGGCCAGGATCTTCTGGAACCAGCTGTCGATCGTGGGCTCCACCATGGGCACCATGGACGAGTTCCGCTCGGTGGTGGCCCTGATGCGCTCCGGCGCCCTCCGGGCCACCGTGGACGAGGTGGCGGCCCCCACGGACGCGCAGGCGGCCTACGCGCGCCTGGAGGCGGGGGAGCAGTTCGGGAAGATCGTCTTCCGTTGGTGAAACCTGCGCGAATCGCGCCGATAACACGCTTTCAGCCTTGATTTCACCGACATGCTTGGGGTCTACTTGGCCTCAATGTCCACGCCGTACGCCGCAGAGAACTCCCCGGTCGCCTCTTCCCAATCCAGCGAAGGCGGCACCGCGGTGCTTCCCGAAACCGCGCCGCCGCAGCGCAAGCACCTGCCCGGTTGGGCCGTGCTGCTGCACAACGACGACGTCAACGAGTTTGCCTTCGTCACCCGTTCCGTGGTGGAATTCGCGCGCCTTTCGGTGCAGGATGCCATGGATCGCACCGTGGAAGCCCACGAGGCCGGCGTCGCCATGCTGCTGGTCACCCACCGCGAGCGCGCGGAGCTCATCCAGGACCAGTTCCAGACCCGCGGCGTGACGGTGACGATCGAGCCGGCGCCCTGAATTCGGGCTTGCCCGTGGGTGGTGAAGATCACGGGATTCGCTGTTATTCCGCGGCCCTCCGGTAGCCCATTGCGCTCCATCGTGCGCAATCGATGCGGCATATCATCGTTGGTTCTGTCCACGGGCGCGCCGCGCCCGTGTGCCGCTTCCCACCGCGAACCATCCATGCGCCCAGCACTGATCGTCACCATCGCCGTCACCGTGGTCCTTGGACTCGTGGGGCTGTTCGCGGGCAAGGACATCTGGAAGATGATGCAGTTCGGCGCCAAGGAGGCCACTGCCGTCCGCATGGAGGCGGTGGCCGACGGCGTCCTCACGGAGACCGTGTCCGCGCCGGGCATCGTGGAGCCGATGCGCAAGGTCGACGTATCCGCCGAGGTCTCGGCGCGCATCGTGGAACTGCCGCACCGCGAGGGCGACCGCGTCCGCGCCGGCGACCTCATCATGCGCCTCGACGACCGTGACCTGAAGGCTGCGCTGCAGAGCGCCGAGGCCCGCCGTGACGGCGAGCGCTACCGCCTGGAGGCCGAGCGCTCGCGCATCGTGGGAACGCAGAACACGCTCGAGAACGCCAAGGCCACCGCGCAGCGCCAGGAGTCGCTCTTCCGCGCCGGCGACATCAGCCGCCAGGCGTACGAGGATGCCACCACCCGGGCGCGCGACCTCGATTCGCAGTTCCAGGCGCAGAAGAACACCGTGGTCCAGCTCGAGAAGAGCCTGGCCGCCGCAGAGGCGCAGATCGAGCAGCAGCGCGAGGCGCTCCGCAAGACCGTGATGGTGGCGGCGATCGACGGCATCATCACCGTGCTCAACGCCGAGGTCGGCGAGCTGGTGGTGGTGGGCACCATGAACAACCCCGGCACCAAGATCCTCACCATCGCCGACCTCAGCAAGATGAAGCTGACGGCCAAGGTGAGCGAGGCCGATGTCCCGCGCGTGGCCAAGGACCAGCCCTGCGACGTCCGCATCAACGGCTACAAGAACCGCGTGTTCAAGGGCACCGTGGCCGACGTGGCGCTCAGCCGCACCCTCGAGAAGGACGGCACGGGCTACTACAAGACCACCGTGCTCCTTGACCTCAACGGCGAGCAGATCTTCAGCGGCCTCGGCGGAAACGTGGAGATCTCCATCGCGCGCCACAGCGGCCTGAACGTGCCCAGCCAGGCGGTGGTGGAGCGCAAGGTGGAGGACCTTCCCGAGGCGCTCAAGTCCAGCCCGCTGATCGTGGCCGACCGCAAGACCACCAGCGTCGTGTACCGCGTGGTGGACGACAAGGCCGTGGCCACGGTGGTGCAGGTGGGTTCCTCGAACCTCACCGGCACCATCATCCAGGATGGCGTGAAGGTCGGCGAGATGATCGTCAGCGGCCCATACAAGGCGCTCGAGCGACTGAAGGACGGCGATGCCGTCAAGAAGGAAGACCAGGAGTGGGGCGGCGACGGCAAGCCCGGCAGCTCCGGCGGCGGAATGGGCGGCGGCCGCGGCCGCGGCGGACGGCGCGGGTTCTGAGCCACGCACGCATGGTGCACTTCTCCACGCGATGAGCGAATCGATCATCCAACTCCGCGGCATCGCCAAGGTCTACCGAGTGGGCGTGGAAACCATCCACGCGCTGCGCGGGGTGGACCTCGACATCGGCCGCAACGAGATGGTGGCCATCATGGGGAGCTCCGGTTCCGGCAAGAGCACCCTCATGAACACGCTTGGCTGCCTCGACCGGCCCACCAGCGGCGAATACCGCCTCGGTGGCCGGCTGGTGAGCGCCATGAAGTCCGACGAGCTGGCCCTGATCCGCAACATCGAGATCGGCTTCGTCTTCCAGAGCTTCGAGCTGCTGCCGCGCCAGTCCGCGCTGGAGAACGTGGAGCTCCCGCTGATGTACTCCGCCACCGCCGGCGGCTTCCGCGCGCGCCGCGATCGCGCACTTGCCGCGCTCGACCGCGTTGGCCTGGCCAAGCGCGTGGATCACCGCCCGAACCAGCTCTCCGGCGGCCAGAAGCAGCGCGTTGCCATCGCCCGCGCCATCCTGAACAACCCGCGGATCCTGATGGCCGACGAGCCCACCGGCAACCTGGACTCGGCCACCACCGAGGACATCCTGGCGCTCTTCTCGCGGCTGCACCGCGAGGGCCAGACGATCATCATCGTCACCCACGAGAACGACGTTGCGGCGCACTGCCAGCGCGTGGTGCGCCTGCGTGACGGACTGATCCTGAGCGACCTCCCGGCCGAGCAGGACGCCGAGGTGGCACCGCACGTGGCCGAGGCCCGCGAGTCGCAGCGCATCCGCGCCGCGGCGGAAGGGCAGGCGGCATGAGCGTGGCGCGCCCCGAACCGAAGCCGCATGGCCTGGGAGCGTTCTTCTTCCTGAAGGTGATCGGGATGTCGCTCAGCCAGATCTGGGCGAACAAGACCCGTTCGTTCCTGACGGCGCTCGGCATCATCGTCGGCGTCGCCAGCGTCACCGCGGTCATCGCGGCGCTCACTGGCCTCAAGGCCAAGGTGCTCTCGGAGTTCGAGAGCATCGGCGCGGCGCGCATCTACGTCTTCCCGAACCGGCCCGACAACGTCTCCCGCGCCAAGTTCCCGTGGGAGAAGGTTCGCCTGAAGGTCAGCGAGGCCGAGGCCATCAAGGAGCAGTGCCCGTCGATCAAGGGCATCTCGCCCATCGTCGACGTCTCCATGAGCGTCGAGAGCGACTCGGCCATCATCGAGGGCATGAGCGCCAGCGGCATCTGGCCGGCATGGCACGACGCCGTGGGCCGCAAGGTGATCGAGGGCCGGCCGTTCAGCCAGCTCGACGTCGACAACGCGCGCCAGGTGGCGCTCCTGAACCAGGCAGCCGTCGACGAGCTGAAGCTCAACCTGGACGGGGGCAGCGGCGTCGGCAGCCACGTGCTCCTCGGCGGACGCCGCTTCCTGGTGGTGGGCATCGTGGAGACCATCCAGGCCAAGATGTTCGGCATGAACTCGAGCCAGGCGGAGATCTTCATTCCCTTCAGCGTGGCCGAGCGCCTGCTCGACGGCTGGTACTTCATGCAGTTCGCATGCCTGGCCACCAGCCCGGAGACGGCGGACGAGGCGAAGGCCGAGATCGAGTACGTGATGCGTCGCCAGCGCGGCCTGGGCCGCGACGAGCCCGATACGTTCCGCGCCGAGGCCATCGACCAGTACATCAACCAGTTCAAGAGCCTGGCCTCGGGCGTCACGGCCATCGCGGGCGGCATCGTCGGCATCTCGCTCCTGGTGGGCGGCATCGGCATCATGAACATCATGCTGGTCTCGGTGAGCGAGCGGACCCGCGAGATCGGCCTGCGCAAGGCCGTGGGCGCCACGTCCTCGGCCATCCTGCTCCAGTTCCTCCTGGAGGCGGTGACGCTCACCGTGCTGGGAGGCATCGTGGGCCTGGTGATCGGCAAGCTGATGGCCATCGGCCTGACGTACATCCCCGGGGCCAACCTGGACCAGGCGGACGTCCCGGCGTGGGCGGTCGTGGTATCCATCGTCTTCAGTGCGGGCGTCGGCGTGCTCTTCGGCATGTGGCCCGCGTACAAGGCCTCGAAGCTCGATCCCATCGAGGCCCTCCGTCACGAGTGACCCGATGCGACGCGTCTCCCGCACCAACCTCGCACTTGCGCTCCTTGCACCCGCAGTCCTGGCGGGAGGCTGCCAGAACGACCTGTTCCGCGCGCAGGAGACGCCGTTCACCGCGCCCGACAAGTCGCTCAAGGCGATCGAGCCGGTGGACCTCTCCGCGGCGCAGTACGGGCCGCCGGTACCTGCGGAGGAGGCCGTCGCGAAGGCGACCGCCGGCGGCTTCAAGGCCACGCGCTACGACAAGACGCGCACGCTGAGCATCGCCGAGGTGCGCGCGCTGGCACTTGCGAACAACCTGGACCTGCGCGTGCAGCTGGTGGCGCCGGACATTGCGCAGACCTCCATCACCCAGGAAGAGGCCAAGTTCAACGGCGTGTTCTTCGCGGATTACACGCGCAACGGCAGCAACCTGCTGACGCAGCTGCAGAACAACGAAGGCCTCTTCAACGATCAGTACGACCTGGGTGTCAAGGTGCCGCTCGCCACCGGCGGCGTGGTCACCTTCAAGCCGCAGTACACCACCTCGGGCGCCAGCACCGACGCCGACCAGGGCGGCGTGGAGTTCTCGATCAGCCAGCCGATCCTGCGCGATGCCGGCCCCGGCGTCGCCACGGCGTCCATCCGCGTGGCCAAGCTGCAGGGGCAGATCACCGACAGCCGCACCAAGCTGGAGGCCATCCGCATCCTGGCGAACGCCGACAAGGCGTACTGGAACCAGTACCGCGCGTTCCGCGAACTGGAGGTGCGCAAGCAGCAGTACGAACTGGCGATCGCCCAGCTCGAGCGCGCGCAGCGGCGCGTCGACAACGGCGACGCACCGCAGGTGGAGGTGCTGCGTGCCCAGAGCGGCGTGGGCTCGACGCTCGAGTCGCTGATCCTGGCGGATGCAGCGCTCCGCAACCGGCAGCGTGACCTCAAGCGGATCATGAACGATCCGGAGATGGCCATGTCCGACGGCACCGCCATCCTGCCCGCCACGCAGCCGAACCCGCTGGGCCTGCAGCTCGACGCCAACAAGCTTGCCGACGACGCCGTACGCAACCGCATGGAGATGCTCGAGCTGGAGCTGCAGCTGGCCGTCGACGCGACCAACGTCGAAGTGGCCCGCAACGGCACGCTCCCCCTCTTCACGGTGGATTACGACTACCAGATGTTCGGCCAGGGAAACGGGTTCCAGGACACCTTCGGCAACATCGGCGACGCCGACCAGTATCGCGTGGCCGGTCGCGCCGAGATCCCCATCGGCAACGAGGCGCGCATGAGCGTGCTGCGCCGTTCGGTGCTGCAGCGCGTCCAGCGCATGGCCACCAAGGATGCACGCGCGCTGGCGATCAGGCAGGAAGTGCTGAATGCCGTCGACAACCTGGATACCTCGTGGCAGCGCATCCTGGCGGCGCGCCTGGAGTCGATCCTGGCGGCGCGCACCTACGAGGCGGAGAAGCGCCAGTTCGACGTGGGCCTGCGCACCAGCACCGACGTGCTCGACGCGGCCAGCAAGCTGGGCGATGCGCAGACGCGCGAGGTCAGCGCGCTGGCCGGCTACGAGATCTCGCTCATCGATGCGGCGTTCGCCACCGGCACGGTGGTTGGCGGGACCCGCGTCCGCTGGGACGAGCTGCGCGCGCGCGATCCCGGCTCGCGCATGGACACGGGCGACGAAGGCGTGATCACGCCCTTCACCGGCGCGCGTCAGGGCACCGAGATGCCGGCCTCGGAGGTTCCGACGGCACCCGCGGCGGCACCGGTCGCACCGGCAGCCATGGCGCAGCCGGCTCCCACGGCGCAGCCTTCCAACTGAATTCACGATGGCGACGATGCGTCGCGGACCGTCAGGCCGTCGGTCCGGCGAGCTTTCGCTCGGCCATGCGCAGCATGGTGCGGACATCGGGCGGCACCGTCTCGTCGGCGGATGCGCTGCGGAAGGCCGTCAGCAGCGCAGCGTCGTCGTGGTTTGAAATCCGCTCGCCATGGAAGAGGAACGCAGCAGCGGCGGCAGCGATCGCCAGACGGCTGCCCATGGTGCGTTCCTCCGCCTGTTCGCCTTCGGCGCGCAGCGCGGCCCAGAGCACGCGGGCGCGGCGAATGCGGGCGAGCGGGGTGGTCGGGTCGGTCAGGAGCGCCACGGCGGACCCGCGCGAGGGATCCACTTCGTAGGCGATCCAGTCGCCGGCGGCCAGGGCCGGCTGTTCCAGGGAATGCAGGACCCAGGCGAGTGTCTCGCGGAGGGAGCCGTCGCGGAACGGTCCGCGTTGCGTGGCAGGATCGATGGGGTCGGTCATTGCATCCGTCCTTCGAGGAGAGTGAGCAGTTCGCGGAGCTCGCCGCGCGCACCGGCCGGCGAGGTGTCCGAGGCGGCGCCCATCATGCGCACCAGGTGTGCCGCGAACGCGCGGCGCATGGTGACGATGGTGTTCGAGACCTGGCTGGGTGCGGTGAGCTTCCACCGTTCCATGAGTGATTCGTAGGAGGGCGCGGGGGCGCCCTCGAGCATGGGCCGCAGGATGCGGGACTCGAAGAGGTCCCAGGCCATCTCGCGCTTGCGTTCGGTGCACTCGGCGTGCAGCGCGTCGGCGGCGTCGCGGATCAGCATGCTGACCCAGGCGCGGTGGAACGCGGATTCCGGATCGGGGGTGGCGTGGTCCGCCATGCCGTCGGCGCTGCCGTCGTCGGCGCGCAGGCGCCCGCGCCCGGGGTGGCGCCGCGCGGCGTGGTCGAAGCGGTAGACGTCGGCCAGGTAGTTGCGCACGGCGCTCAGGAGCAGGGTGCGGAACTGGCCGCGGCCCTCGTCGAGCTTGGAGAGCAGGTTTCGGCCGAGCAGCACGTCGGCGATGAAACCCTGCGTGAGCTCGCGCGCCTCTTCGTCGCGGCGGCCGCTCTGGCGGATGTACGCGTAGATGGCGCCCCAGTAGCGGACCGCGGCATCGTTGCCGGTGTCCGGCGGCAGCTCGCGCGCGCCCGCATCCGCGTCACGCTTTGCGCGTGCGTTCGGATCCTGGGAGTCGTCGGGAAGCGTGCTCATGATGGTTGCCTGCGGGCGTTGCATGGATGCACCGCAGGGGGATACGGAAGGCGGGTGGCGATCCATGGCCCGGAAGCTTGCAGGGGCCGGATTTCCTGCAGTATGCCGAAGAATGCTCCGGGAAACGTCCTAAAAACGACACCGCGGCGCCCGAAAAAGCGCCGCGGTGGAGGTGATCAAGTGGAGCCGAGGGGAGTCGAACCCCTGTGCCGAAACAGTCCGCATTGCGCCTCTACGAGTGTGTCTGCGGATTGATTGTCGTCCGGGCGTGCCCCCGCAGCGGGGTGCTCCGTTCCAAGACATGCATCATCTCGTTCCGCCGAGGCATGTCAGCCCATTGGAACCAGCCTGATTTTTGACAGCGGCCCCCTTAGTCAGGCGTGGGGGGACTCACTGCGCAACCTAATTAGGCTGCGAGAGCGTACTGCGTGTTGGCAGTTGTGTTTTGCATGCTTTTAACGTGGCCATCATGCTCCACGACGCGCCACACAATGCGTTGCCTGTACGGTCGATGCCGGTACGGCCCCAGGTTGTCAAAGAGGTCCAACGGGTCGATTGTAGGTTGCGTTGGCGTGGAGGCCAGCGGGGAAATTGGCGGATTGCGGGGTGCGTGGTGGTGGCGTGGTGGCGTGGGGATTATGCGAGCGGCGGGCGTGCGTTGATGTGGACGTGGTGGCGTTGGCCTGGACGCCTGCGGCCGTCGTCCGCTGCCGCAGTCGCTTCGCTTGGTGCGGGGCGCGGACTCGGGCCTTGGCTCACGGCGGTGGACGGTCGACCGCGTCCTCGCTGCGCTCGGGGATTCCGCTCGCGGACGTCCTCGCTCCACCAGGTTGCGCTCGGACTCTGCGAAGGCGGGCTCGGCACGTGGGGCGACCCTC
>Ga0114967_10001339_pt1 | contig 20595 bp, 12 predicted proteins | sample M_130628_MF_Meta_FD_92639 | JGI IMG/M metagenome (GOLD analysis project Ga0114967, IMG submission 92639) | Freshwater microbial communities from Lake Montjoie, Canada to study carbon cycling - M_130628_MF_MetaG | ecosystem: Environmental > Aquatic > Freshwater > Lake | place: Lake Montjoie... | reverse complement strand
GTCGGTCAAGGAAATCTGCTGGCGGCCGAGTTCGTCGCCGGCCGCGGACCAGGCTGCCGCGATGTCGGGCCAGCGGCCGCCCTGGTGTTCCAGCCAGAGTCGGGCTGCCTGGTAGACCAACAGCGGCACCAGCACGACCAGCAGCAACAGCGCGATCGCTTTGCCCGGACTCCACCATGACTGGAGCACGGCGCGGTCCCCCGCCCCCAGCACCACGCTCGCCGCCAGCGCGACGACGACGAACTGGAACAGGGCGACAATCCAGGCGATCTTTGCCGCCACCGATGCCCTGCCAAACCAACGCACCGCCGCGGCCATGGCCGTGAACGGAAGCAACAGGATGTTCAACAAAGACTGCATGGGTTGTGGGATCGCGGGTTGGTGGTGGGCACGAGGCTCAGGCGAGTCGAATCAGGATGGCGGTCACAAGAGGAAAGCGGCCCAGGCGGTGACGATCAACGTGGCTGCCGCCAATGCAGATACCAAGATCGCCCACATCAGTTCCGACCTGCCCGGCAGCGGCGGCGCCCCGGGCACATCCGGACCGACCGCGGGCACCGGTGGGCGATCGACGCCCAGCCTGATGAGCTGTCCGTTGGATCGCAGCCAGGTGTCGAGCGCGTCGGGCCGGTCTCGGAGGATGCCGCGGAATCCCATCACGACGGCGGCCACGAAGATCTGCAGGGCATTGCGAGACGAGAGTGCGGCTGCCTTCTCGGCCCGCGCGTAGAACTCGGTGGCCCGCCGCCGCGTTCCGAAGAGTTCGACCTCGAGGGCATGGTTTTCCCACCATGATTGCCCGGACCATGCGATGTCGACGATCATCAGCTCGTCGGCCGCCGCCGCCAACGCGTAGCCAGCCAACTCCCAATCCTCCGCCAGTGGCCCGCGGCACCTGGCCGCCGTGGCATCGAAGCGGGCTCGCAGCAACGCCCGTTCGGCATCGACCGGGCCGGCTTTGCCCGTCGCCGCCCGATCCGCCAGCGCGAGCACATCCTGCATCAGAGGAACCACCGCGACGATGAATTCTGGTGTCATGAACCCACTGCCTGCTTGATCGTCCGGGCCTGCACGGATCCGTCCGCGGCGTCTCTCACTTGGGTATGGCGAAAAGGGCGAACTCGAGCGATCCCACCTGGCTCTCGTAGGCCACCTCGACGCGACGGCGTCCGGCCAGTTCGTCGGGATTGAGGATCGACGAATCCCGCAGGCGGATGCCCATCGACTGCGTTGCCTGCACGGACCGCCAGGCGGGGTTCTCCGTGCCGATCCGGTAGTAGAGCCAGCCGCTCCGCGCCGGCAGGGCCCGCGGCGGGCGATCGACCGGGAAGAGTTCGAGACCGGGCACGCCCATGCGGAACAACCGATCCACCTCTTCCGTGCTGCCCAGCTTCCAGTCGAGGTGGCTGTCGCCCGTTAGTAGGCGGTGGCAGACCTCTTCCGACATGTGGCCCCGAAGGACGCCAACATAGCACTGCCAGTCGGACTGCAGCCACTTGGAATCGACCGCCGCCGTCAGCGTGGCGGCGCCGACGCCCACGAAGTAACGCTGCTCGAACTCCAGCACCGCCACCCGCGACAGCATCGTCTCGATGATTTCTTTGACGCGACGAAAGACCCGCGCGAGTTCATCGTGGTCGTAGACGGGCAGCTCCTCGAGCCGGCGATCGGCCTCGAAGATCGCCAGTTGGCCGGCCACCCGGCAGAGCTCCGTGTAGGCCGTTCGCGGATGGACGCCGCGGGCGAAGGCGATCACCCGCAGCACCGCCCGGGCCTCGAGGAGTTTGGAGAGCATGAACAATCGGTCCAGATCGCCGGGCTCCGAACTGGAGAATCCGACCTGGCGACTGACCACCTGCTCGGCGAGCACCTCCACCTTGCGACCGATCAGGTCATAGACGCCCCGCACGACGTCGCGACCCAGTGGCAGCCAGGCTTCCACCGACAGCATCGGCGGAAAATAGTCGGGGTCGATTTCGGGAGCACCCTCGCGGTTTCCCGCCTGGCGAATCTGGGCGATCGGCAGCAGTTCGAAGCCGGAAAGATCCTCGGTGGAGAGTTTGAGCCTGACATTGAGACGGCGAAACTCGACCTCCTGGTCGTTGCCGCCCGATGCCTCGTCCTGCATCGACTGCCGCATGGCGACGGAGCGGCTGCGATCATGCGGCCCCGGTGGCGACACATTGGGGCCACCGGGATCGAGCCGCGGCACGGCCAGGTAGATCCGCACAAACTCGTTGGACTGCAGTGACTCGTCGAGGGCGGCCGACAGTTTTGCCACCTCCGCGGATGCCGTGGCCAGGCTCGCCCGCTCGGGCTCCTCGCCCGGTTCGAGCCAGACAAGCGTGCCGTCCCGCAGGCGGGCCTGACACGCGCGGAGTTCGATCTGTCGGTTGGCCAGCGCCACCGGATCGATCTCCAGCCTCACGATCCCGTAGCAGCAGGGGTCATCGGCCACGGTGGAGAGCGCCAGCCGCTCCGCCGCATGACGATCGGCTGCCTGGAAATGGTGCGGCCGAAGGAACATTCCTTCCGACCAGTTGACGGGAAGATGGCGCATGAATGCATTCCGGGTGGCGACGACCGGGGATCTCCGACGACCAGGGAACTACGCCCCTGCCCTACGGCGTCGCGGCCGCCGAGGGGTTTGGTCTCAGACATCCCGACGAATCCGCTATCGTACCCCGGGTCGATGAGACGGTAAACTCCGCTCACTGCTGAGAGCCCGCCATGACCGAGACACGCCGTACCACCGTCGAGCCCTCCGAGTCGAACATCGACGGCTTTGCGCAGCGGCAGGCCCGATGGCGGTCTGGCACCCCCTCAGCAGCCCGACCGGCATCGCGCCGAGTCGCGACCGGTGCCGCTCTCGCCCTGGCCGCCCTGGCGGCGATCGTGCTCTCGACGGTGCTGATTGTGGCCCCGCTGTTTTCGTGGCAGACCGCCGGCATCGCCCTGATCGTCGACGACTACTCGCTGGAAGTGCTGCCGACGGTGCCGTTTGCAAACCAAGACACGACGGCGCTCGCCACGTCGCTGTCGGGCCGGCTGGCGCCGTCGATGTCTGGCGAACTGCTTCAGATCAAAGGCTTTGAAACGGTGGAGGCGATGCGGGACCGACTGCACGGCTACTGTGTTGGCATGCCCCTCCGCGGCAAGGACTCGATGATCGCCTATGTCCGTGGCCAGTGCCTGGTGCCCCCCCCGGTTCTCGATGCCGAGGGAAACGAACGCCCCGATCCTCTCGGTGGCCATGCCTGCCTGGTGGCAGCCGACGCGACCCTGCGGGGCGAGGGGCTCCGCGAGATGGTGCCCTGTCGCGAGATTGTCGAGTCGATCGGCTCCGCGCCGAGCCTGACAACGCTGGTCGCCATGGATCTCGGCGATCTCCGTTGGGACCCCCGGATAGGCGTGTTGTGCAGCCAGGTGCCGCGGCAGTTGGACGTGGATCTCAAGGCCCCGCCGCTGCGGGCCAACGGCCAGAATTGGCTGCTCACGTCTCACGACAATCTCCAGTATTCCGGCGCGAGCGGCGCGGCGAAGCGGACGTTTTTCGCCGCCGCTCTCGAGCAGGGCCTCGCGGGAGCCGCTGACAAGGCCCCGTGGGGCGACGGTGATCGTGTCGTCGAACTTCACGAACTGGCGCCATTCGTCGTCGCGTGGACCTCTGAATGGTCGCGGCGGTCAACCGGCGGCCGCGTGCCGCAGCGGCCCGCGGTCTGGAAACTCGGGGTCGGGCGGGTCGCGCTCGGCGACATTCCTCACAACATCCGGCTGGTGCGAGTGCCGGCTACAACTGGCGCAGGCGTGCTGGCAGCTCTTCGGCGTCTCGTTCCCGGCTTGGCCCCGGCAAAACCGGCGACGCCTGCTCCCGCTCCGGCGTCTGCAACTGCCCCTGCTCCCGCCACAGCGCCGGCAGCCGTTCCAGCTCCAGCTCCAGCTCCAGCTCCAGCTCCAGCTCCAGCGAGCATGCCAGCGGTCGCGGCTTATGCGGAAACCGCGGCCAGCACGGCCCTCACGGCTGCGGTGCCCGCGGCCGTTACCTCCGGGGAGGCAACCATACGCGATGCCGCGACAACGGCGGCGGCAGTCGCAGGCTCCGTCGCTCCTCCACAGCCACAGGCGGCGTCGCCAGCTCCTGCGGCCGTGCAGCCCGCTGGAGAAAATACGCAGTCCGTTGGGGCAAATCCGCAGCCCACCGCAGCCGTTCCGCAGCCGGCAGCCCCCGTGGCGGGATCCCAGACGCAGGCAACTCCGGGCGGACCTCCGCCCGCAACCACCTCGCCGGCAACGGCGCAGACCGCGGCGGCCTCGATGCCCCGCAGTGACGATCCCTGGGCGCTTCTTAGTGCCATGACGACCCGCACGGGCCCGCCCCCCGCCTCACTTCCACAGCCATCCGTGATCGACTTTGCTCCACACCTCTGGCGACAGGCTGCCTCCTTCATCGCCGCCACGACCACCGAAGCGGGCATCGACGGCCCCGGCGCGGAAAGTGCCCGGGCAGCGTTGCAGCGGTTCAAGGCTGCAATGGCTCGGATGGACGACGCATCGCCAACTGGCTCCAGTACGCAGGCGGGCTCACCTCTGGCCGAGGCACTGGCCGGAGCCCGTCGGGCGTCCAACGCGGCCGGTATCCCGCAGGCATGGTCCACCGCACCCAAGCCATTCCAGGCCGCCGTCGCTGCCCGCAACGACGCGATCGAACTCGGCTGGTCCATGCTCGACGTGATTGGACGCCTCTCCGGCGGTGCCGGTCCCCAGTTCATCGCGCCAGGGGTGATCGATGGGTTTATCGACCGCATTTCCCGTTTGAGCACCGCGATCGCGCAATCGCCGTCCAGGCCATCCACCGACAACGACACCGCCCGCGTCGATCCGCTCACCACCACCACCCAAAATATGCTCGCGCAGTCGTCGATGCTCCGGTCCCTCCAGGATCAACTGCTCGCCAGTATGACCGCCGAGGCGGGCTCGTCGGCGCGGATTCCTCTCCACGACCGCATGATCCTCCTCCGGTCGCGGTTACCGGATGCCGCCCAACGAGCCAAGCTTCTACCCATCACGCCCACTGCCGCCGACGAGAAACAAGCTGACGCCGACGGCGCGGCCGCTGCGGGAGTGGCCCTGAAGGCTGAGGGACGACCGCTGATCCCGTCTGGCCCCCCCCGACCCATCGACCGTGCCGCCTGGAAAAACTGTGCTTCGCTCGCGGCGGCCGTCGTCGATCTCGTCGATGCCTCGGGAATCAACGCCACGGCGGGCCAGAGCCCGGGGCCGACCATGCTCCAGCCAACGCTTGATGACATCGCCGCTGCTCGACGGGCGATCGCCACGCTCGACAATATGGCGGGTGACGAGGCCGCCGCCGCCGAAGCCGCCGCCAAACTGTCATCCCGCCTGGCGAGACTGTTCGAACGGGCCGCGGTGGCAGCGGTAGGGGCAAACGACACGGTCAAGGGACCAGCCAATGTCGTCGATTCTGACCGTCTCGGCGGATTGCTGCGGATTCTCGACCCCCGCGACGCCGCCGTGGTGGGCGATCGCATGATCGCCGGACTGACTCGCTGGAACGCCACCCTCCGCTATGGACTGCGGTTGCAACGTCCCGATCCCACGCCACCCCGTCTCGGCATCGCCACCGATATCCAGATCTCCGTCTCAGGCACCGCCAACGTGCCTGCAGCGGCGGCACTCACGCTGGGTTTTGATCCGGCGCAGATCACCCTGCGGTTGCCGGACGGCACCAGTCTGGTCGAGGGTGTTTCCATCCCATCGCGTGATCTGCCGTGGCGCGGGGGGGCATTCACGGTGCAAGTAGTGCCCCTGCGTCGCGCAGCCATCGGCGACAATCGCAGGACAACCCTGCTCAGCGCCATGATGACTGCCGATGATTACGTCGAGAAATCGCAACTCTCGATGCCGCTGCCATCGGAGCGCGGCGTGCTCGTGGCGGTGCGTGGCCGCGCAGGCAGCATCTCGGGAATGGTCGGCGAGGACGGATGGGTGCTGGCTTCCCGCGCACCACTTTCCGAACGGATCGCAACTGCCGACGACGCAGCGACCTCCCTCCTCTCGCTCTCAGGCCAGTCCACGCGGGTGACGGCGTGGCAACTGGGACTGAACAACCTCTCTGGCGAAGCTCGCAAGCTTGATGTCGAACTCCACTCGATCCCCGGCACGACATCGCCCAACGACCGCGAGCGGGCCTGGTCTGATGCTACGGCTGCCTTGCTTGCCGGCCGATTCACCGCTCCACCGCTGGCCCGTGCGGCAGGCGTGACGCTCGGCGTGGACGGGCAGATCGTGCCCCTGGTGCTCACGTCTGGCGACGAGGGTCAGGCCAGCCCAAAAAAGGACGCCGACCCGGCAACACCGCCAGCGGCGGCCGCAAACGCCGAAGCCTTGGAGCTCCCAACGTCTCAGCCGGCAGGCGATTCCGCCGGCCGTGAGATTGGCCCCGACCTCGCGCTGGTCGTCCACGACACACAGGCACCTGCCGGTTCCCGACCCACGATCACGCGGATCAGCCTCAACGCCCAACACCCACGGGACATGATCGCGGCCATTGCGAGATACGACCGCCGCGCCCGCACCATCACCGTTTCGCTCGGCCCGCTCGGCGGAAATGCCTCGCTCCTGCCGACGGATGGCTGCCGAGTGACACTGCGGGAGCCAGACGGCGAGCCCACCACTGGCGGAGCACCGGCCCCCGCGATCCGCCCGGTCGTGCCCCGCAAGCCGGGCGCGGTGCTGACGACCGCCGCGCCGACGAATGACGTCATCGCCTCATGGAATGGCCCAGATCAGGGCACCGCCCGCTTCTCGCTCGACGTCGACGGATATCCCCGCGCCTTCAACTTCGCCGTCGACTGTTCGTCAGCGGCAGACATGCAGCCACAGGGGCCTCAGTACGACTGGCGTCAGATCCACATCCTTGCGCCCACGGCCGGCACGACCTTGCTCAAGGCGCCGGTCGCGGCGGTGCCGATGCGGCTGGCCGTCGACGCCCCCGCCGACACCTTCCTGGCGGGTGAGAAGGTCGGGGGTTCCGTCGCCATCGTGCTGCGACAGATCGGCGGTGGTCTGGCTGATCGCGGCGAGGAACGCACCGTCTGGACGGCAGCCCACGACCGGCAGGTGACGTTTATGTTTGAGCCGCCGGCAGCGGGGGCCTCGCTGGCGATCACGACCGTCGTTGACGACTGGACGGTCGCCGCCTCCGGCGAGGGCTTCGCCAACGTCGACGTGTCGGCCGAGGCCCGGCTCGCGATCGCGGGTCTGCAATCGCCCATCGTCGACTCGCGGATGCTGGTGTTCGACGGGCAGCCGCCGGTCGTCGATGTACCGCCAGACGTGCAGGCCACCGTGGGCCAGCCGATCGTGGTGCCGATCCAGGCCTCCGACGATTCGTCCGACGGCTACCTCATCCCGCCCGAACGCCGCCGACCCGGCGTCTCGGGGCTGAAGTCTGTCGAGTGGGCGATCGATGCCGAGGGCAAGGGCACTCCGAAGGAGTGGCAGCCGGCAGTCTGGCTCGGCGGCACCAACTACGAACTGCGGATCGACTCGGCGAAACTTCCGTTTGGTGTGCGATTGCCTGTGCTGGTGCGGGCCACCGACGCTGTCGGGCTTTCCGATCCGCCGGCGCGAATCTGGCTGTCGGTGGGGGCCGAACCCGCCAGCAAGCTGAATTCCCTCACCGGCAAGGTCATGCTCTCTGGCCGGGGTGAACCCGATCTGCCGGTTGTGCTCAGTGGCCCCGGTGGCGATCGGACTGCACGAACCCGCCAGGGCGGGGTGTTCCGGTTCGACGATCTGGAGCCCGGCCAATACAAGGCGTCGGTGCAGGCGGCGGTCCGGAACCGGATGCGCAAGGCGGAGCCGACGGCGGTCACGGTCGAGGCGGCCCCCGCTGCCGCGGCCAGCGTGACCCTCGAATTGAAGTAGCCACTCAAGTAGCCGCTGAAGTAGCCGCAGCGGTCAGGCCCGTGTTGCCCGCGTCGATGCTCCGCCGGCACGACCCGCACAATCATTTCCACCGCTGCGCGACGGACAATCGCGACGTTGGCTGCAACCGCTCCGACCACGCTGTGGGGGCATGAGGCCTGCTGTTTCTGACGATGTTGATGGGAGCGGCACGGGGCTCGGTCCGGCAAACGCGTTGCGGGGCCGACGCTGCGGCGGCGAGGGGGACTTTCATCGAATGAGATTGCCAGCATGTCTGCGCCACCGTGGCCGGACAACGCTCTCCATGCGCTGGCGCGCATGCGTGGCGGGCCTGGCCATCGCGCTTTTGCAGGCGATGCTCTTTCCGCTGCCGGCACAGGCCCAGACCACCGGCACGCCGATGACGGTCTGGAGCTTCCTCGGTGTGCCCAATCCCTTCGGCACGAATGCAGCTGCCCAGAAGTCCGACAATCCGGCGATCCAGGCTGCCGCCAAGGCCAAGGCCGCCAAGCACGAGATCTGCAAGAAAAAGGCCGCCATCAAATTCCTTGCCGGCCTCGGGTGCACGCCGGAGCATCCCGAAGTGATGCCCGCGCTCATGGCCGCCATGGACGACCCCGATGAGCAGGTCCGGTACGAAGCGGTGAAGGCCGTGCTGCAGACAGCCGGGGTCTGCCAGTCGCGCGACCAGAAGAAGGAGACCCGCAAGACGAAGGGCATGAGCGAAAGCTGTGCAGACGCGAAGAAGGCGATCGAAAAACAGTTCTGCGATGCCCTCGATCGCCTCTGCGGCAAGGCCCCGCCCAAAGAACACAAGCACAAGCTCAAGAAGGCCATGAAGAGCATGCTCGGTGGGGAGTGCGAGGATCCAGCGAAGGAAGACTGTCCGTGCGCCGACAGGCGGGGCTCGTGCTGCAGCCCGGAGATGCGCGACAAGCTGATGAAACTGGCCTACGGCCGCGACGACATGGGCTGCTTTCTCGAGCCGAGCAAGCGGGTGAGGGACCTTGCCGAACAGGCGTTGAATGCCTGCAACGCCTGTGCCTGCGGGTGTGAGGGAGTGATGGGCATGGAGTCGGGCATGGACAATATTGTCCGCGAGATGCCGCCGGTCGACGATCGGGAGACGCGTCCTTCCGACAATATTCCCCTGCCACTCGGCGGCCCCTGCTATGACGACAGGCTCGTCGTACCTCCGCAGATGGATCATCACGAGATGGTGCCGACGCCCGTTCCGTTGCTCGAGCCGGAAGTGATTCCGACGCCCGACGCCGCGATGGTTCTGCCCGGCACCCGCAGCGTGCTGGTGCGGGCACCTGCACCCGCGGGCCCCCTCCCATCTGCGCCCGGCCGCTTCGAGGCGATCTGGCAGCCGCTCGAACCGGGCACCCCCTTTGCCGAAGCCGACGCAGAAGACCTACGGGATTTCCTCAGCGGCATCGAGCGGCGGCAGCCATCTGCCCGCATCGCCGGTCAGCCCACTCCGCTGTCGGCAGGTCGCCTGCACGCAGAAACGCGAATGGCCCTCGCGCCGACGGCCGCCTCCCGGGGCACGCCACAGCCGATTGGCCGGCCTGTTATTCGCACTCCAATCTCTCCGCTCCCCGCACCGACGCCGCCTCCTCCGTGGCCGCCGGAGACGGAGAAATCGGCACCCGTGGCCGCGCCGTCGCCCCCTGTCATCCGAGCCGGTCCACCTGCCTCGCCGTCGCCGGCCACGGGCCTGACAGGATCTGACCGCCTGCGCTTGCTGGCGCTCGCCTGCCTGACGGCGGCTCTGGCCATCGCCATCTTCGGGTGGCCACGGGCGAAGCCGGCGGCCACGTTGCAGTCTGCGGCCAGCAGTCGCGTTATGATGCGCGGCGTTGTGCATGACCGGCATCCGGAACAACGAACCCAATGAATCGTTCTCCAGACGAACCCACTGAATCGGATGGTGGCTCCCCAGCCAGCCCAGCTGGGCACGCCGCTTCCTGGCGGTCTGGCCGCGGTGGGCGAGGCCCCCGTCAGCCCCCTGCCGCGGGCCTTCACCCCGTGCCAACGACGACCATCGCCGCACCCGCCGCCCAGGCATCGTGGCGTGGCGGACTCGATCCGCTCAAGCAGTCGCGAGCATGGTGGTTGATGCTGCGTCGGATCATGCTCACGGTCGCGGCGGTGGCCCTGATCGTGCTGTTGGTGCGCATGCTGCTGACGGTGCGTCGTCAGGTGCCGATCGTCGTGGGCTTCGTAACCAACTACCGGTCGCCGCTCTCCCCCATCGTACTGGCCGACGAAGACCGTTCGCTGCTCGCATCCTTGGAAACGCCCGGAACGCGTTTCTTCGAGCCGGGCTCGGCGGTGATTTTTGATACCAGCCCCGCATTGGCCTCGGCGACCGCCGACGAGATGCTCGCCACGCTCTCATCGACGCTGCGCCGCACCAAGCCCGGTGGGCCCGATGGCAACATGGCGATCGTTCATCTGACTGCCATCGGTACGCTTGATGACAAGGGCCACGCCTGCCTCATTCCGCCGAGCGCCTCCGCAGACTCCGCGGGGATGGAGGAGGACTCCTTCCTCCGCGTCGACCGTCTGCTCGCCGGCCTCCGCGAAGCCCTTCCCGACCGCGTCGGCATCCTCGTCATACTCGATGCCTGCAGACCATCGACCGACTGGCCGCTCGGCGTCGATGACGGAGCCTTCACTCCTGCCGTAGAGACCCTCATGGCGGGTTCGTCATTGAAGGGCATCTGGGTGATGGTGCCGGCATCCACGGGGCAGAATTCCTACTCCAGCGCCGCACAGGGTGCGAGCGGCGGTGTGCTGGAGTTCGTGCGTGGCATGCGCGGCGCTGCCGATGCCAAGCCCTGGGGCGACGCCGACGGCCGCGTGGAACTCCAGGAGTTGTCAGCCTACCTCGCTTTTCGCGTCGACCATTGGGCGCGGGCGATGTTTGGCGAACGACAGACTCCCATCCTGATCACAACGCCGTCCGACCGCAACGCCGACGCCGCTCTGGCGTGGACGGCTTCCCGCATGCCGGCCGTCGATTTGCGAAGCGATGCCGACGTCTACGAAGATGCGTGGCTGACCGACCGTTGGCGGGCGGCTGATCGGCTTCGGCCCTCAGCCATTCGCGAGCGGCCGCTGCTCTGGGCGTCCTATCTGCATATGCTCCTGCGGGCGGAGAAACTCCGCATGGCCGGAGCGGCCTATTTTGACGAGCAAGTCGACGTCGATACGACCGTCGAACGGATGGAGACAGAACTCGGTCTGTCGCTCATTTCGAGCGCGCGGCTGCTGCCCGGTATCCGGCTGGCCTATAAGCGGAACGACTTGCTTGTAGAACGAGAAGACAACGATGTGTTGCGTTGGATGTCGGCCGTTGAACGCTTCATCGCGATCGACCAGCCCCGCGACGAGGCCGCGAAGCCGCCGGCTGTCAGCGGGGATGTCGATGTTTGGATGCTTCGAGCCGAGGCCGCCTGGCGGTGGCTTGTGGAGCACTGCGAAGAAAATGCTGCCATCGACAAAGCTGCCGTCATTCGTTGGCTGGAATGCGTCGGCTCGCGACCCGAGGGCGCCCGGTTCAACCCCGGACAGCTTCATCTGCTGCGGATGCTGGTGCGGTGGGCCGACCCTGCCGACTGGCAGCGGCAGCCTGAGGCCTTCCGCGACTTCATCCGCATGGTGTCGAAGTCTCGCCAATCCGCCTACGCTTACGATGTGCGGGCCGACCGGATCGTCGAGGCCAACGATATGGCCAGCCGTGGAAATGCCTGGATGCGGGAGGCTCTCGACCTGGCGTTCGTAGGCGGACCAGCCAACCTAGCCGAAGCCGTCCGGCTGTCGCGACAGAGCATCGAGGCGTTCGACGAGCGCGAAACGCTCTCCAACCAGCGGATCAAGGCGTTGCAACTGCTCGACGTCATCCGGGCAGAACTCCCCTATCTGGCGGCATGGTGGGTCGAGGAATCGCGACACGCTACCCGCCAGCCGAGCGACACGGAGAGCGGGACCCTGAACACGAAGCCGGGCGATATTGTGGCGCTGCTGCTGGCGTTGGAGCAACTCGAACTCACCGTCGACGCGGCCGCGGTGGCCTCGGGCAACCAGGAGCCCCTGGCAACGCCCTCGACCGGCAACATCGACGAAGTGCGGGCCCGCTGCGAAACGCTATTCACCGCGATCAAGTCGGTCTACCTGGAGAGGTGCTCTGACCTGGCCACGCAAGCCCCCGACAGCCCGCGCACACACGGTGCCATCCGCCGTGTACTCACGCTGCCATTAGCGCAAGGGGATCTGCGGATGCGGCTGCTGCGGCGTGCAGAAACCCTCGATCGTCGCCACGCTGCCCTCATGGCCCGCGCGGACTCGCAGAACGATGATCCGCTCCCGCCGATCGACCAGGCAGCAGCCGTGGCGGGATGGGTGCCCTGGCGAAACGCGATGATGAATCCAGTGCTCCCCATCATCGCAGCGAACCCGTTCGGCACGCCAACATTGCCCACGTCGGCAGCGGACATCGCCGCAAGCGTCGGTCGTCAGGTGACGGCCGTCCGGTCTTCCGCGCGATCCCTCCCCTCGATCATCGCGGACTTCGACCGCCAGCGTGCCGAGTTGGAGATCGGCAGCCGCGACAGTGATGCACAGGTGCTCGAACTGCTCTCACGCGGGAGCCGCGTGTCCCGTCGTCTGGCCGCCGTTGCCGGTCAGCGTCCACGTATCATTGATGGCGCGACGCCCACGCAACGCTACTTCGCCGCGGCGTGGCATAAACGGCTGATGCAACACACCGAGACCACGCTGGAGGAGTTTTGGGGCGGCGTTGAACCGGATGAGACGGTCTATTGCTTCCACAAAGCCCGCGTGTTGATCGAGTCGGCGGCAGAGATCGTCAGGAGCAATGGTGTCGTCTTTGGAGACCGCGAACGCGCCCGTCTGACGGCGAAGGTCGATGCGCTCGCCTCGCAGTGGAGCGGGTTCGCCGACCTCGACATGACTCCCAACCGGCTCATTCTGCCGTCGGCGAGTGGCGTCGAGGCCCCGCGAAATAAAGTCAGCCTCGCCGCCCATCCGGGTGTGCCGTCCGGCCTCGCCGCGATGTGGCTCTCCGAGTCGGTGGAGGGCCGGCCGCTGGAGCTTCTTCAGAGTCAGGCCGTTGATGGATCACAGGGGACCGCCCGCCGGGGCTTCGCCAGCCGAACGGGCGTGCCAGTGTCTTCGCCGCCCCAGGAGGTATTCTGGCAGCTCGATCCCACGGCCGCCCGCAGCATCGAGCTGAATCGTACGGCCGTTCTCGACCTGACGACCTGGTATCGCGGCCACCGTATGGTCGTGGGACTACCGGTCGCGGCGGCGGCGGCCTCGCGGACGACCGAATGGGAGGCGTCGGCCCAACTCCCAACGCGGGTCACGGTCCGCGGCGACCTGCCGCAGGCACAGTCGGTGGCGATCGTCTTCGACTGCTCAGGCAGCATGGGGCAGCGACTGGCCGACGGTCGGACCCGGCTCGACGCCGGCAGGGCCGCGGTCGCCGAACTCCTCACGGGCATGGCCACATCCGGCCGGTGGGACGTGTCGCTCTGGCTCTACGGCCACCGCACCAAGTGGTCACGCAACAAGGATGGGAAGTATGTCGCCGGCCTCACGCCCGCCGGCACCGCCGCCAAAGCCGGTGCCGGCCGCGCCGGCCAGCCCTTCACGATGGTGCCGGGCGACGATGTGGAACAGGTGCTGCCAATGCAGGCGCTCACGCGGGCCGTGGTGGAACGGATCGGCATGACGTTGTCTCCACTCGAGCCCGGCGGCGAAACCCCGCTCTATCTGGCGATCTCGGAGGCGTTGGCAACCGACTTCGACGGTGGCCGTACCGACCTGCCTGGCCACGTGCTCGTGGTGACCGATGGCGCGAACGACCAGACCGGCGGTCGCTACGTGACCGCATCGGCGGTGGAAGACCAGCTCGCCCGGAAGAACGGCCGTCGCCGCGTGCCCCTCAGAATCGACGTGGTGGGCTTCGGGTATGCGGCCAATGCAACGGACCGCGGGTCGCGCATGGACGAGGTGCGGAATCTCGCCACCGGCTCCGGGGGCCGCTTCTACGAGGCCGCCAACGCTGAATCGCTGGCCAGATCGCTCCGCGAATCGATGCGGGTCATACGCTGGCAGGTACGGGGGCCAAATGCGCCTCGGGAGACAGCCGGGCTCGGTGCGTCGCTGACGCTGCCGCCGTCGCTCGCCGGTCGGCCGCAGCCCTACGAGGCGGTGCTCGAGTCCGGCGCGAATCCGCCACGGCGCGGCTTTGAAGCGGAGGGCGGCGAGGCGATCGATCTCTTCGTCGGTGGTGGCGGCAGACGACTCGAGTTCCGCCGTTACGATGGCGGCACAGAACAGGGGCTGCGAGATAGCCGCACGAACCTCTTCGCCCCCTCCGATCCACAGCGGCTGTTCTTCGTCGGCGGGCATCTGGCCTCGCGGTTCGGCGATTCGGTCCGCTTTCCGCTGTCCATCCAGAATGCAAACGCCGCCGAGTTCTCGACGCGGCCCGTCGAGAGCTGGGTCGAGGTGGCACCCCGCTCCAGTGACGGCGTGATCGGCGCCCCGTTCGTCTTCTACGACCTCTCGTTTCAGCCCAACCGACCTGTGCCGGTGCTCGATCTCGTGGCTACTCACTGGCCGCGATCGGCCGATCGGGCCGAGATCCGCTGCTGGTTCCGCTTTACGAAGACACCGCCCGACATCGCCGTGCCGCTCGCCGACCTGACACCGGGCGCGGAGCGGCGACTGGAGCTGGTGGGCCTGCCGGGGTCCGAGATCCGGGTCAGCCTGGCGCCGGCCGAGGCCGCCGACCACGTGCAACTCTCCGTGCTTGAGAGCCATCCGGCCTCGTTTGCGGACAAGCTGCCCTGCGTGCGGGTCTGCGTGACTCCCGCCTGCCTGCGGGCCGTGCATGTTGTGGAGCCGGAAACGGGCCGGGTACGGCATGAATTCACGGTGCGTGTGGAGGGTGGCCGCATGCCGCAGGATGTGCAACTTTTAATCACCGACAAACAGCGAATGCTGAACGGGGCGGTCAGTGTGACAGCAGCAGGCGGTCTGCCGCTGGCTGTGCCTGTCCCGGCGGAGTGATTCCCCGCTCGGCCTGTTTAGACATACACTGGCCGCATGTCTGAACCCCATTCCGCCTCAGATCCCGCGACAACCTCCCGGCACTCTCCGGCCGCTGGTCTTGATGCGTCGGCCGGCAATGCGTCGCTCGTTGTCCTGGCCGTGCTGGCGATGGGCACCGTGGTGACCATACTTGGGCCGGTTCTGCAGCCTTTTCTCGTGGCACTGTTCCTCTTCTATGCCACGCAGTTTGGCGCCAAGTCTTTTTCCCGGCTTGGAATGCAGCCCTGGACGGCCTACCTGGCCCTCGTCAGTCTGGCATTGATGTTCACGATTCTCACGTCGCAATTTGTGTATCGAGAGGCCGAAGTATTTCAACGAACCTGGCCGCGATACGAAGACAGGATCGCGTCCTCTCTGACCATCTGGATGCCACAACTCGCTGCCCCTCTGTCGCCAGCCACTCCATCCCTATCCGGTGCCCCCCCACGGCCGGCAGCCTCTTCCCCCCGGCGCAATGCCACACCGCAGTCACCAGCCGACATCCTGCCGTCCACCGACACCGCCACCGCCACCGCCACCGAAACCGCATCGTCAATCGCCTCGGAGGAACGGTTGCCGGAGCAGACCGCGGACCTGTTCAGCGAACCTGCGACGACTGAGGTCGGCCCCGAGGGCAGCGATGATGACGTGGTGAGCCATCCACGAACGGGCGGCGACTTCCGCGGCCACACGTCCCTCACCGACCTCTTCAGGATCACGTCACAGGACGTGCTGAAGTACGTCTTCTCCCACAGCCTCGACGTGGCTGAGTTGACCGTCGCGGTGTTCTGCTATCTCGTCTTCCTGTTTCTTGGCAGCCGCAAACTGAAGGCCCGTATGCTCCGCGCATTTCCCGGAGAGCGCAGCAGCCGACTTGTCGCCATCGGCGACGGCATCACGGAATCGATGGAACGGTTTATGGTGGTGAAGACTGCGGCAGGCGTGGGCATGGCAGTGTCTGCCGCGGTCATTATGTATGGATTCGGCCTCGACCACTGGATGCTTTGGGCGTTTCTTTTCTTCGCCATGAATTACATTACGTACATTGGCAGTGCTGCTGCCTGCGTGCCACCGCTCGTGATGGCAGGCCTCGATCTCGACAGCCCCGCGATGGCCGCTCTGCTGTCCGCGCTCATCGTTCTCAATCGCATCTTCTGGATCGATTTCTTTGAGCTCCGTGTGTCGGGCAAGCAGCTCAATCTGGACCCCACCCTGCTCTTCCTCTGGCTTTCCTATTGGGGCTGGGCCTGGGGCATACTCGGCCTGATTCTCGCCTATCCGATGCTGGCCGCGCTGCGGATCACCCTCGACCACATTGGTGGCTTGAGCGGATGGGCGCTCCTGCTCAGCGACGAGTAGCGGCTCGACGACTGCGCGATCCCTCGTGACGTCATCTCAGGCCAGCTGTTGAGGCAAGTCACAGCCCGCATGCTCACGGCCATGGGCATCCACCAACGTCAGTTCCCAGGTACGGGCGCAACCCCCCTCACGGCGCTGTCGCATGCCCCTCGTTGTCGAGGAATTCAACACGTCCGGTATCGACGTCATAAACTCCACCGATGACGCGAAGCTTTCCCTGCTTTTGGGCTTCGGCGAGGAGGTCGCTGCTGTTGATGAGAGCCCGTATCTGAAAGCGTACGACGGCCTGCACGGCCGCGTTGACTTTGGCATCCTTGGGAAGATTCCCGCGGATTGCTCCGATCCCCGGCCGCAGGGCGTCGGTAAGCCTCGACATATTGCCGGGAAGGGGCTTTCCATCGAGCGTGGCGATGACGGCGCCGCATTGTGTGTGGCCGAGCACGAGGATCGTGTGCACGCCGAGAGCGGCGACGCCGTATTCGAAGGTGGCATTCACCTCGGGCGTGTCGAATCCGCCGGCGTTGCGGCAGACAAACAGGTCGCCGACGCCCATGTCAAAAATCATTTCGACCGGCACCCGCGAGTCGGCGCACGTCAGCACCCCGATCGACGGCGACTGCCCTTCGGTGCCGGTCTTGGCGACCTTCTCACGCTGCCACGTATGGGCGACCGCCTTCCCGTCGAGAAACCGCCGATTGCCGGCTTCCAGGACTGCCTGGGCCCCATCGGCCGGAATTTCAGCCAGGCAGACGGAAGGTTGGCAGTGCTGGCAGAGGGCAGAAAGAATGACCACCAGTTGGAAACAACGCATGACCATGATGTCGATTCCTGGGAAGGTAACGATGTAGTCGCCGGGTGCCAAGATGCAGAACATAGGCTTGCCCGCCACGCTACTTCCTGAGCGTCGTCAAGGTCAACAAGGCGTCCTCTGGAATGCATGTTGCTACCAAGCGGCTGGCATGATCCCCCGGCTACCGAACGTTGACTTGAGGCTCATGGCGATTGAATTCGCCTTTTTGAGGATCGCGTCTTGAATGGCCTGATCGCCAAACCAGCTCTTCGTCCTGTGCGGCGGCCCATACGTCTGCGCTATGTATTGGTCACTCACACCGTTGTAGACCCAGCTAAACACTCCCGGGTTTCGCTGGCCGTCGAGTTTGAGCGATACATGAAAACGCTCAACTATCTACACCTGCTTCGTGCCGCGGCCGTGAGTTTTCAACGCGTCTATGGTGGCATGGAGTGACCTGCCCCCGTTAAACGACACCACATCCAGAGAGCGAATCGGCGCGACTGACGCCGCCCCCAGCGGCTTCGGGCGGGGTCTGATTCGAGAGCCTGAAACGTCTACTTATCAGTACCGGAACGCTTCTCGCGCGAATCTGCAAACTGGCGACCCGTTGACTGTTTTTATGCGTTGTTCGCACTGTTATTGGGTCAAACTTTTGGGCACGTGCGGACCCTGTTTTCGATCAGTGATGACCGAGGCGGGACATGGCTTCGATTCGCGCCAACACGAGGCCCGCACGCGCTTGACTTCCTTCATCGGGGCCCAGATGGGCCTCGAGCAGCGCGGGCACACCGCCCGTCTCCAAAAGCCCCCGCCACGCGGCGGCGACGAACGCCCGCACCCCGGGTGGAGCAGCCTGAAGTTCCATGACGAGCGATGGCCGGCCATCGACCACGGCGATGATGTCCTCGAGGTCGTGACTGATCATCGGAAGTTGTCTCCCTCGGTCATGGAACGCTGTGAGTTTCGTCGCGAGGAAATAGGGCGGCGTGACCAGCCGAATCAATGGCCCGCCAGGTAGTTGGAACGGGCTTGGCCGACTGAAAGGCTTCGGCGTACCACTCCGTCGAGAAGCCTAGTACATCGCCCTTGGTCGGCATGATGTCGACGATTTGTCGTGGTACATCTTTAAATCGCCAGCGGCAGCGTGGGGCGCCTGTCGTCATATCCTTTTCGAGGCCGAGCTGGACGAGCTCATCGCGTAGCGTCTCTGTATACTGCCAGTAGTGAACAAGATCGATGACAACATCCACGTCCTTGGTTACACGGCTCGGCTGGGCCGTGGGCTCCGTTACAAAGAGGTCTACCACCACTCCGCCCAAAAAGGCCAGGCGAGGAAGGAGCGACTCAATGCGCTGAGCCACCTCACGGAGCATCGCAAGATTTGGAGTGTCTCTTTCAGCCATTGAGCAGCCTCGTCAGATGTTCTTTGGCCAGATTCCGCTCCCGGGCGCGACCTCCTCGAAGAGCGTCGATCAGACTCAAGCACTGATAGAGCTTTGCATCGGAGCGAGCAGCTTTCGGTGCCCCGCGGTAGAGCGGCTTGAACGATGCACCGCGAGCCTCACCTTGCGGATCGGGCCACACCGGAACAGGGTCATTGTCCTGAACGATGAGTTCTGCAAGCGGCGGTGCCGCGTGCGCCGTGGGCATCCCTCTGTTTATCCCGCCGCGCACAGGAGGGAACGCATAACGGACGCCGTGGACCACAAACTCGAGAAGCGCAGGCCGGTTCGGCTGGCGATCAGCCAGGAGAAGGCCGGAAGCCTTTGCCCGTGCTACTGAGCGATGAACAGCCGACGCGCTTATTCCGAGCGAGTCGGCGAGATTGCGGAACGTGAGCCCAGGGTGGAAGGCGAGTTTCAGTGCGACGACGAGGTCTTGGGGATTGAGTTGCATGGACCAAGCATACGTTCCACATTCCAGAATATGGAACACCCTCTTCTGCAGGCTTGTTTTCTTGGAGATGTCGCCCTTCTAGCCACGCCTCTGACCGGTTTGGAATTCCTGTATCAGGCGATATGAAAACTCAGGAACAGGGATGAACCAGAGGAACAAGCGTGTGCGGCCGGAGCCGACGCCTTGGCCGAGGCGGAAGCCGCATCTGCGGCAGGGAATGCCTGCGATTCCGTCCCATTTCAGCGCCTCCCGGGAGACGAAAACGGGGAAACGGGATTTCCCCGTTTCTTTTTCCCCGTTTTCGGGTTCATCCCTGAGCACTGCCGAACGTCGGCAAATCTAATTGGCCCTGATTTCTGAGGGCTATCAACCAGTCGGGGCGACCCCCCGGCGTGCGTTCCCTGACGGATGAAAAGGTGCCAGCCACCAAAAATAGAGAAGCTGGCATCTTGCCCAGATTTGGTGGCTGGCACCATTTCCATCCGGCGTTCGCTGCTGCGAGTCACCGACTGATGGCGTGGATCACGTCCGCTGGCAGCGAAGCCTTCAGTTCGGGGCGGGCCTCGATGAGCCGGGCGATGTCGCCCAAGTCTTTGATCGCTTTGCTTGGCCGCCGCTCTGGCGTTCGCCAAGCCTTGATCTTGCCGGCGAGCGTGTCTTCGAGCGATGCCACCCGCAGCAGAATCCCGTGGACATCCGCGGGGACCGATCGTGCTGCGAAGTCGCGGTAGAAGTCTTCCGTGCTCAGTTGCAGGCTGACCTGCGAACGGCCCTGAAAATTCACCGACCACTCTTGATGTTCAGCCTTGAAGCCAACAGCTTCGAGCACCGCAACAGCTCGGTCGATCTCGTCGACGGCGACGACAAAATCCACATCACGGGTCACCATCGGCTCAGCCGCCCAATGGTTCACCGCAATGCCCCCGATGGCGCACCAATGCAGTTCAGCGCGTTCCAGCGCATCGACCATCCGCATCACGTCGTCGGCGCCGCCCGCGGTCTGCCAGTCGTAGAATTGTCTCCCTGTCATGCAACCGAGTTTACTAGGAATCGAACGGAAAAACGGTGTCAGCCACCAAAAATAGAGAAGCTGGCACCTTACCCAGATTTGGTGGCTGGCATCATTTCCCAGTCACCCTAAGAGTCCACGAATACGTTTCAGGATTCGGGTCACAGACCGCCGTGGCCGGGGCTTTCCGGCTTAGGTCGGCCCATCCACCAGCCGTTCCATGACCTGTCGGAGACGGCGGGGCCCGAATGCTGCCGCCGGCAGCTTGCCGAATGGCCTCAGTGCGTTGACCGCCGGAAGCATCCGGTGGAAGCTGCTAGAGAGCCTCCTGTCCATACGCCGCCTGAGCCTCCGGGGAGACGAAAACGGGAAAACGGGATTTCCCCGTTTCTTTTTCCCCGTTTTCGGGTTCATCCCTGAGCACTGCCGAACGTCGGCAAATCCAATTGGCCCT
>Ga0114967_10001337_pt1 | contig 20624 bp, 14 predicted proteins | sample M_130628_MF_Meta_FD_92639 | JGI IMG/M metagenome (GOLD analysis project Ga0114967, IMG submission 92639) | Freshwater microbial communities from Lake Montjoie, Canada to study carbon cycling - M_130628_MF_MetaG | ecosystem: Environmental > Aquatic > Freshwater > Lake | place: Lake Montjoie... | reverse complement strand
TTCTCAGGATTTTTTTCGATGATATTTTGAATTTGCAACGGCACCATAGCGGCGAATTTCAATTCAAAATCAATTTTTTCCAAGGGATTTCTGTTAATATCTACCACATAAATTTCCATCTCAAACAAAAAGGAACGCAAAAGCATCATTTTTCCTCCGATGGTGTCGGGCGAAAGACAAAGAATTGTTTTATCACTCGGTTTAAAATCAAAATAAGTGCCCGTCATTTTGGCTGAAGCTTCCATTTTTTGCTTTTGCAAGCGAATAACTTTGGGAATTCCTGTTGATCCGGAAGTATTTGTTTCAATAAAATCAGCAGAGTCGAACCAAGCAGAAACAAAATTTTCAACCTTTGAAATTAGGTCAGAATTCTTAGTTAAATAGATGATTTTAAAAGATCTCAATTTTTTGGAACGGTATTTGAAATGGATAAAATAACAATAAGTTTTGTAACTTTTAAATTAAGACTTGATTGTATAGAAATAAATATTAATTTTAAAGTGCTAAAACAAAAGTAGCACGTTACTTGATTAAAATAAACAAATTATGAAAAAGTTATTTGGATTTTTATTGGTTGCTGGAATGGTTTCAACAGCCTTTGTATCGAAATCGAAGCTTGAAACCTCAAGTGTAATTTTGAAAGACGGCATCGAATTTCAAAAAAGCAGCTATGACGAAGCAATTAAAGCAGCTAAAAAATCTGGTAAATTAATTTTTATTGATGCTTACACTGAATGGTGCGGACCTTGTAAAAAAATGGCTGCTAGTTCATTCATGGATCCTGAAGTTGCTAGTTTATTCAACTCAAAATTCATTAACGTGAAAATTGAAATGGAAAAAAGTCCTGATGGACCAATGATTGCTCAAAAATATTCTGTTCGGGCTTATCCTTCGTTGCTTTTCATTAATGCTGAGGGAAAAGTTGTGAAATATGCAGTTGGCTATCAAACTGCCGAACAATTAATGGCAATCGGAAAATCTTTGTAATTTTTAATACTATTTTTAAAGACGCTTTCGGGCGTCTTTTTTTTGCTCAAAAATCAGTTTTACATGAAATCATTATTTCTATTATTTCTTCTCCTATTGAATTTCAATTTCGTTGAAGCTCAGAATAACCTGCAAAAAACAGGCACTGATTGTGCTTTTAAAAATGAGTTGCTCGGAAAATGGTCTATTGAAAATCTGGTCAATGATCTTTCTGGAGAAAATCTAGAAACAGAAGGTCAATCTTGGAAACTTTCAACGACTGACAATTCTGAAATCCAAGGAAAAATCACCATGACTTTTTCTCCTGACGGCACATTTACTGGCACAACAAACGTGAACGATTCTATCCAAGTTAGTTATGGTTATTGGACAAGCAGTGAAGATTGCAAATCGTTGCTTATCGATGTCGATGGTATGCTGGAGGAAATGGCCATTTTTTCGATTGAAAAACAATATCTCGTGCTAAAGATGGAAGGCGATTTCAAAATGATTTCTAGAAAATTGAAGTTGTAATAATCAATCTTCGAGCGCTTTGTGCTTTTTTATCAAAGGAAAAAACGAGAACAAACCAATCACTGCGAAGAGTAAAATCCAATATGGATCCGCAATATACGCAAAGCCATAAACGTATTCATATCCACATTTTGTCTTCTCGCTGTGACCTGAAAGAATGAAATTCACTCCAAAAATAAGATTTATAAAAAACGGCGAAATAATGTAAGTCATATTCACTAAAACATTCAATACTTTTTTGTTGAATTTTTTCGAAAAAACGCCATAAATGGTTGTTCCAACTATGATTAAAACAATACAAAAAACAAATACGATCGAATTCTTTTCCCTTGCGACATCTAAAGTTTGGCATTACAAATATTCTATTCCTTCCATTTTCCCCCAAAAAAGAGAAACCACATAAATCCCCTCGGCGAATACTTGGCTAATATTAACAATTATTTCCCAATTAAACTAATAATTTATTCATTATCAGTTAATTAACTAAATTTATAGTTCATAATTTCCGATTCAAAATATTGATTATTGGCTGAAAATCTTTTGCACGGTTTCGTAGCTTGGCAACTTGCGCGCTGCTTAATTAATACTTTTGCTTCCGCAACAATTTGAAGCTTGCAGCCAATATTGAAAAACCGAAGGATTGGTAGGATATTGATTTCCATAATTACTGATGTTTTCATAAACACCAGTGCACATGGCTTGGTGTCCAGAGCAAGTAAATGTGAAACCATTGTTGTAAAAATTATTGCAATTAACGCCCTCTTTTAGCATGGCGAAACGATTCGGAATAAATTGATGCGAAGGATCTCCCCAAGTTTCTGTATAACGCGCTCCATCAACGACAAAAATGAACACCGTTTTGGTTTTGTAAGGAGGCTTTTCAGTCTTTTTCTCACAAGCGCCAAAAGTGAAAAATACTGCAAATACACATGAAAAGGTGATAATTGATAAAATTTTGGATGCTTTCATTTTTGCAGTTTGAATTATAAATATTTGAGGATAAAAAACAGTCTGCGATATAAGAATTTTCTATTGCTTTTAATGAAAAATCTAATATGCTACAACTATTCGTCTGCTCGATTCGCCAATTTTAATAACGTAAATACCTGCTGCTAAATCACTCACTTTTATATTTTTATTTTCCCCATTCAAAGGAATCGTTTCAAGCAATTGTCCCAAACTATTGTAAAGGTAAGCTTTTTCATTTGCGGAATTTGGAGATTTTTGTACAATAGTAAAATAATCTTTGGTTGGATTTGGGAAAATTTCAAAATTATCAAGGTCCAAACTTTCAATTTCGAGAGAACGATTGGTCGGAATATTGATACTGGTAAAAGCTGAACAGCCATTTTCATCCAAAACAGTTAAGGTAATTGTACCGATTGTATCGCTCACATTATTTGGAAAAATCCACGTGACAGCACAATTCTCCGCTGTCGAATTCCCTATAATAACTCCATTATTTGTAGACCATTGGTAACTGAAATTCGCTCCTATTGGATTTTCTACCTGAAAACTAGATGGATTTAAATCGTTTCCTAAAGTTAAGTCTCCAGTTATAATTGGATTAGGAGTATGGGCCATTTTATCTAATAAAGCTTGAAATTTGGGTGCGGGCTGAATTGTGATGTCTTGATCAATATCTTCCAAGTGTCCCCAAGAACCATAGATACTCTCTTTTGCTCCAGACAATGTGAACGCCATGGCCATTTTACTTCCCCACAAATGAATGCTGTCCAGCACTAAATTATACAAATCATACATTTGCGGCAGCACTTGCGCATCATACATTGCTTGCAAATAGGGAGGTTGAGTGAAATTTGTAAAATGCTGTCCTCCTTCGTAATTGATTACAGGTTTTCCAAAAAGGTGCGTATTCCTGTAATCTTGATGAATTGCAGGTGCAAAATCAAAAAACGCATTTTGAGAATTTTGAAGGACATCCAGCGCGGTGGAACTGGCATTTAAAACTGGATTTCCTGTATTTCCATGATCTAAACCGTAGTAAAAAGTGGGCGATGCATAATCCCATTCATCTTGCTTAATTTGCGAAAGAATGAGTTCATTCAAACTATTGTAACCACCTTGCAAACCTAAAACACGTTTTACTTTATTTTTTCTAAAATCAAAAACTTGGTGCCAAATTTGAAAAACATGTTTTGCCTTTTCTGCATAAGCTTCACCATAGCTCAAATTTGAAGGTTTGTTTTGATCATTATATTGCGCTTGCAAAAACATCCAATTCCAGACTTCATTACTATACTCCAAATAAACGTTTAAATTGGGGTTCAAACTATCGCGAAAAAGTTGCGCCATTTTAGTGATAAAATTATCATCAGCTGCATGGGGCACGCAAATCCAAATATCTTTTTGTGCAATATTTGCCAGTTGAATCATCTTTTCATAGGGAACTCCGTTATCACCTGCAAAAGTTCGTTGAGATATTTTAGCCCTATTTTGCCACTGAATATGTGGACTTGCATTTGTTGCTCCCCAATCCATAAAACGCAAACTCTTGAAAGGTTCTATTTTATTTAAAAATTCGGCATAAAATGGCTGCGTTTCCAAATCAGTTGCAAATTCATCTTCTAAACGCAAAATCCTGATATTTCTAACATGATTTCCAGTCTGCGAAGCCAATAAATTAAACCAAATATTTCCCATACCTTGTACAAAAAATTCAATTCGATTTTGGACATCACTCACTTCCGTGGCATCTCCTTGCATTTGAATATCTCCAATCCCATCATACAATAAAACATACGTCTCTCCTTGATGTAAATTCGCATTGTTTGAAGAAATAACCATGCGAACAAAAGTATTTGGTGAAGCTGTGGTTGATTGTGGAATTTGAAGCGGATAACCATTTGTATCTAATTGTATTTCAGACAACATTCCATTTTCCCAGCAATTGCAATCTTGATCAAAAACGATGGGCGCTTGTCTAACATGTAAAAATAAATTTCGAAAAGGTCTTTCATAGGACCAATCTGCAATTCCAGATAGATTTACACCGACATCCAGGGTACAATCACTTGGTTGCCAACCTAAGCATGTTGCGCTGTCAGTGGGAATATGCAATTGAAAAGTATCTCTGCAACCACCGAATCCACCATCGCAAGTATAAGTGTAAACACCAGTTGCTAAATTTTGAAATTGATTTTGACCTGAAAGTGTCATCGCCACATTTGAACTATTGACCAATGAAAAAGTTGCAGGAGCTGAATTAATACGTAAAATTCCATCATTTTGGCCGCAACTTGCTTCCTGCATTAAGGTAAATGAACTATTACAGGGATAAGAACCCACAGCATCATAAACTGTTAAAGGCATGTATGTTGTGTGAGATTGTCCACCTTCATCAGTTACTGTAAGCGCCACATTGAGCACTCCAAATGGATTAAAAGTGTGATTTACAATTGAAGGACCTGTTTCAATAGGCGTTCCATCGCCAAAATTCCAAGAATAAGTAAGTCCAGAATTTTCAGGATCGAATGAAGCTGTTCCGTTTAATTGAACAGTAACTGGCGAAGTTCCGCTATTTGCAGACAAAGTGAAAGAAGCAATTGGGGGTAAATCTACAAAAATGGTATTGTCTGGCGCAACACACTGAAAAGAAGTTGCCATGCGCATTTCATCAATAGCGCCATTTCCAGGGGCATTTCCGAGGTAAGTTGCAAAACTTCTAATCAGCAAATTGGTTGAGGTAGATTGAGAAATACTTGGTGCACTTGGTAAATTATTTCCTAAAGTAGCCGGATCAACATAACAATCGATGTTGGTTCCCGAAGCTGTAAAAGAGATTTTGGCGACAAAAAAAGCTGGAGTTCCTATTAGAACTGGAATATTGGTAGGATAAACTGTCGTTCCCAATAAAATTGACCACATCTTTATACCACCTATATCGGAAGCGGCTCCAAAATAACCAAATTCTAATTTATTGCTACTACATGGCTCACACCAATCAATGCCATTATCATGAAAAGCCATGAAAACAGGTTCAGAATTGTCAATATCTTTCCTAACTAATCCACTCACCCAAAGTTCTGTTCCTGTTTGAGTTCCAATGGCATTTTGATAAGGTGCCACATAAGCATCAAATGGTCCACCATCATTAGCGTTGAATCTGCGTCCACAGGTGACATATTGATAACCGCCAGTAAGTGACATCCCAACAGTTTGTAAAGCACCAAAAGAAAGAGAACTACTCAGAATATTGTATCCAGGAATTACAGTGCTACCGCCTTGAACTGTCCAAGCGCCTGCCCAACCAGAACCACTACTAGCGCCTTGCAATGGCGTTAATGCGGTATTATCGAAACTTTCGTAAGCCAAATATTGACAAGTATCTTGGCCTTTTGCAATATTGACTGCAAAAAGGAATATTAGCATGAAGAAATATGTTTTCATAGGCATGTAGATTTAAAAAAAAGTAATTACATCGTTACAATTAATCTAAGCTCAATTTTGAAAGCTTGAATTCGAACTAAAAATAATAAAAAAAATTAAGTCATTGAGTAAATTTGAACAATTTTTATGTGATTCATCATAGAGCATATCCATCAATTTTTCACCTTTCTCAAAAATAAGAATGTAATTTTCAAAAAGAAAAAAAGAAAAACGGTAACGTAAAAATAACAATAAAATTTAACCGTCGATATAAATTATTTTCGCTCTCTTCTTAAATTTCAAATTATAATTCTAAATTTTCACTCAACAAATCAACAACAAGCGCTTCTCTCCTATTTTTTCCTTCGGAGCGCGGTGAATGCAGGCCAAACACCCACTTTCTGGATGATCGACTGCCAATCTCCACAAGTTTCCGATTCCAAGATTTGTGATGCGCGCTGCATCTTTGGCTTGATAATGTAAATCGAAGAAATTTTCTATCAAAAAAGCATCAAAATCTGCCTCTTTTCCATGAAATAATTTTCTGAGTTCGGCTCTGATTTCGGGAATGAGTACTTTTTGTTTGGCTGCTGCATTTGAGATTAGTTCGCTCGCTGCGCCAAAATACGTGCATAAAAAAGTGGCCGTTGGAATTGGCGAACGATCTACATGGAAAGAATAAACGTCGGTTGGGAAAAACGGAAAAATATCATCTCTTTCATAGTATTCGATGATATTTAGACTTGGCGACGCACCTTGATTTTTCAGTAATTGATAATCATTCAAGATGATTTCTCGCGCTAAATTGCCTTGTTCGCTTACTTGCAAATCTCGAAGTTGATCCAAATCAATTTCCTCTAAATTCTCTGTAATTTCAAATTTACCGACAATTTCAGCAAAATCTCCTTTCAATGTACGATTCCAGCAAATCGCATTCATTTCACCTTTAAAAGGCGTTGCAACAAGCGCTTCGAAACTCGAAACTTGGCGGATTTGATTTTCAAAAAGTGATAAATCTTGATTCATTGGAGCGGTGATTTGACAAATAAAGGCTGACGCATATAAAAGATGGAGATTCGCAGTTAATTGAACGAATCCTCATCTTGCGTTGGTTTCGAATTTTTATTTTAGCGTTCTGGTCTGATTTTATTTATCTCCGAGCTTACGCAATAAATCTTCAATAATTTTATCTTTTTCATTGATAACATTGTCTTTTTCATTGATAACGTCATCTTTTTCACTCAATTCTTTTCGCAACTCTTTTTCCTTATCCTCAAACATTGCATTTACAGTTCTCCAAGCTTCTTGCTCGTTTTCGATTTCCTTGCGTTCTTTTGGATTTGTGCCACTGTGATGTAAAATTTCAGTTATGATTTTAACCTCTTCAATATCTGTATCATGCAAAAATTCCTTGGTGATTTTATTACTGTCTACAAAGTTTGTTTGCTCAAAAACACTCAATAGTTTGTCTAATCTCGTCTTGTAGCTACCGGTAATTCTATCCACTTGCACGATAAAACTATCATGTGTTAATTTCTCAACGAAATCACTTTTAGTTTCTAACTTAGTTTTGTCTATTAAGTCTTTATAATTGCGTTCAACTTTTAAACAAGATGTTAAAATTTCGGGAAGGTTAAATCCTAAAATATAAATAGTTGTGATTGGTAAAATCACTTTTTCTCCGTCAATAGTATTTTCTTTTTTGTATTGTTCACCAAGATACTTGCGAAAACGCATTAAATCAATTTGGTTTTTAGCCTTTTGAATTTCTATCAATACTTTTTTAAGTTCGCCGGATTCTGTTTTAATAGTCGCTATAAAATCCAATCTAAAAACAGCCAATCCTGCAAGTTCATCCGTATAAGTAAATTCTTGTGGTTTGACAGTTACAGTTTCTATTGTTTGCTCCAATAAAGTACCAATAAAAAATTTGGCAACTTTATCGTTTTCCATCATTCGTTTAAAAACTACATCGTAAATTGGGTTCGCAATAACCATTATGATCTGAGTATTTTTTTATAAAATTACGAAAATTATATCAAAGATTGAACTTTTTTCTCTCTGAAAGTTTTATGTTACAATGGTAATTTATGTTTTGTTATTTACTGTTAAAAACTTCAATTCAATAACTTAACGTGAAGTGTGAAGTTTCAAAATATGGTCTCTTATCTTGTTATCTTCTGTGAATCACCAAACCAACTTGCGTGCTCAAAACAGATGTCCATTTGGCACTCGCTAGTCCTTTGGTTTGATTAATTACCGCTTCATTATTGGGCGCGTACAAGTACGGCGTACATGCAAACGAAATGAATGGCGACAAATAAAACTTGTTTTTCAATTTTAAATTGTAACCCGCTTTGCATTGGATCTCCCCTCCTATTCCAAAAGATTTTGATTTTGCATCATCATACTCAAAAGGTTCGTCATTCAACTTTCTAAAAAGTCCACTCGCTGTGGCAGAAAAAATAAGCTCAGAATAAAGTCCTTTGCATTTTTCAGCGTTTTCGTAATGAAAGATGTATCCCAGATTTACAAAATGCAGCTGCAATGTATTATTGAAATTTTGATTTTCGGCGGCACTGCGAATAAAAGAATAAGACAAATTAATGCCGTATTTCCAATGTTTTTCATTTTTGAAAATGCGGGAAACCGAAGCATTTAATCCATTCATCAAAAGTGGCTGCTTTTCTGTTAGCAGCGGACGACTAAAATTATATGTCTGGATAATATTATCTAACTGATTTGAATACATGTATTTATATGAAATATCTGCCTTCCATTCTTGCGCTGAAGAATTGATTGCGAGTAGACAAGTTAGTAAGTAATAAAATATTTTTGCTTTCATTTTTTTACGTCATTCAAAAGGTTACGGACTGCATTATAGCCTGTTTCAACTGCGCCATGCAAGGTTTGATGATGGCCGTTTGTGTTCATTGCTTCTCCAGCAAAATAAAGCTTTTTGTCTATTGTTTGAGCGGCGATATTTCTGGCATCTCCCATTCCCACCGTGCTGTAAGAATATGCACCTTGCACGAAAGGATTGGTTGTCCAGTTTTGAACATGCGATGCAAGAAACGAGGCTGTCGCTTGTCCATTATACATCAAGTCCAATTCTTGCAACAATGCGTTTGTAATCGCTAAATCACTTCCTAATCCTGTCAAATATTCTGCTTGTTGGCCCATGATAAAAGCAAGTAGAATATTGTCACTGCCAGTTTTACCTATACTTTCATCGGCATAAGCTCCACAAATTTCACCACCAATAATATTTTGGTCAAAGAATTTATTGCTGAACTTTAAAAACACCTTCATTCCTGCATCCATTCCTATCTTAGAAAAGGCGGTTGTTTTTTCGGAAGTCAGCGCTGGAACAAATTGAATGCTGTTGGATTTTAGAATAGTAATGGGAACGGTGACAATTATTTTATCAGCGGTGTAAACATTGTTATTGGTATCAGTAACCTCAATGCTACTGTGCGAATAATCAATATTTGCAACGATGGTATTAAGTTTCAAATTGTTTTTTACCTGCGAAGCGATTTGTTGGTCAATTAAATCAAAAAAGGTTCCTTGAAATTTAAAGTCGTCATCACCTGAAACCCAGTTTTCTTCCTCTTTTACTTTCCCGTATGCCGAAATCCGAGAGGCCGCAGCTCCAGAATCGCCCGCAATTCCCTCCACAATATTCGTGTATTCGCTGCCATAACCTTCCTGAATGGCGTAATCTTTAAACGATACATCTGGCACATTTTCCTCACGGGCGAAAATTGAAGTGATATCTTTGGGTAGTGAACTTACAATTTGGTTATTAAACCAAAAAAGTTCATCTGAATTATCTGTCTTAATTTTGGTTTGCGACTTGGCAATCAGGTCACCTAAAATATTATTTTTGCCATGCAACCATTGAGCTCCTGTGTCTATTGGAAAATCCGCAAAGCCTGTTAATTTTCCTAAGCGCCCACCATAATTTGCAGAGGCTTCCAAAATTTCAAAATCAATTCCTTTCGATTTTAATATATATCCAGCATATAAACCAGCCGCTCCTGCACCAATTATTAGGACTTTACCGCCAAAGTTTACATCTTCAAATAAAGTATCTTTTCTGCAACTAGAAAGAAAGGTTGAAGGAATTAATAATCCACCGAGAGAAACTACAGCGGATTGTTTTATAAAATATCTTCTATCCATATTTGTTTGTTGATTAAAATAATATCTTTTTTCTAGCGCCTTTTGATTCGCGTAGTTTTGGTTAAAATCAAAACTCTTAGCAAAATTAGGCAAATCTTCAGATTCAAAACAAATCTTTAAATTTAATAAATAAAATCGTTTTTGAATTCACTTTAAAATATTATAATCTCGAAATTAATTAACATTATAATACTATTGTAGTTACCTCAGAATATTAAGTTTGTATACATTTAATAATACATTACTTTAAAAAATGGTAGTCAAGTTTAATGAAAACAAGTTCTATTTATTTCGATTTTATTTAATCGGAATTTTGACGATAACTTTCGGGTCCGAACTCCATGCTGCAAATTCCACCCCAAGAACAGACACATTGCGCCTTCTAAGTTTTAATATATTATATGGTGGTGACGAAGTTGATTTTTCAAAAACCATTGAAGCCATTCGAATTTCTGATGCAGATATTGTGGGGCTTCAAGAAGCTGAAGGGAACACAGAAAAGTTAGCAAAAGCACTCAATTATCCATATTTTGATTCAAAGCTTCATTTGCTTTCTAGATATCCATTGATTAGATCGCTTGACAATGGTTGGTATTATACTTTTGTGGAAATATCACCTGGTAAAGTATTTGCACTTTTCAATATTCATCTTCCATCCGATCCATATGGGCCAGAATTGGCAAGAGATGGTTTGCCTATTGACAGTTTATATCTAAACGAATTTAGAACCAGATTTCACGAATTAGATGTTCACAGAAAGCATTTCGAAGAACTCGAATCTCAAGGTGTTTCAATTATTTTAACGGGCGATTTTAATGCACCATCTCACATTGATTGGTCTTCAGATCTTGTTGGAATTCGTCCACATTTAAAATATGCTGTTGATTGGCCAATTTCTAAAAATTTAGAAAAATTAGGATTTGTAGATACTTACAGAGCAGTATTCCCTGATCCTGCAGCTAGACAAGGATTAACGTGGACACCTGGATTTCCAGCCCCAGAAAAAAATCCGCAGGAAACGCATGATAGAATTGACTTTATTTGGGCACGTGGGAAAGTGCAAATTATTGGCGCCAAGATTTTAGGTGAATTAAATGGTCCTGATGTTGACCTTTCTGTAAATCCTTTTCCATCAGATCACAGAGGCGTAATTATAGATTGTATAATCAAGTCTGCGCCGACACCAAATTATATTCAAACGAAAAACAGAATAATTAATTTTAAAGATTCTATTAATCTTCATTACAATACCAAATTAAAGGAATCACTAAAAATTATTTTGATAGACAGTTCAGGCAAAATCATTTTTTCAGCGAACAATATTTCTTCTACCACCAATATGATACATGCCAATATTCCAAATTATTGTGTGGGAAAAATACAAGCCCAATTACTTTGCAAAGATTCTATCATTTCCCGAGGAGAATTTTGGAGGCTTGAAGCTGTGAGATTTCTGCCGAAGATTTTCGTGAGTAAAAATGAATTCCAGGTAAATGAGCCGATTATCGTTCATTGGCAGAATAGTCCGGGAGATCGCTTTGATTGGATTGCTGTTTATCCCAAAATGACCGATACAAAAACTGATTATGGCCTAACACATCAACAAAGTCACTATTTAATTTACAAATACACTTTAGGTGAAATAAGCGGAAATCTCTCGCTCGATCGCTTTTCGAAGGGAGACTATTGGCCTTTGCCAGCAGGTGAATATCAAATTCATTTATTATCGGATGATGGATTTACCTCGCTTTCTAATAAATCAATTCGAATTTTAGACTAAAAACAAAATATACTATTTATGCGCGTAATTATTTTAACTATTTTCTTTTCACTCAGCTTTCTTTTTTCAAATGCCCAAAATCAAAAAGGAACTATATCAGGCAGTGTAAGCGACAACAACGGATTGCCTTTGTCGTATGTTTTGGTTTTGCTGGAAGGAACAACCTATTCAACAGTGACCAATGAGCAAGGAAACTTTTTTTTAAAAGCTCCGTCGGGCAATTTTCAATTGTTGGTAAAATATACTGGATACCAAGAAAAGAAAATGGCTGTAAAAATTGATGAAAGTAAAAATTCAGATATAAAAGTTGTCTTAGAAATGAAAACCAATGAACTTGAAGAAATAAAAGTTTCCGGTGTAAAGTTGAAAAGTGCATCAGCAACTCGAACTATTATGGAATTGATGGATGTTCCGCAAGCTATCGTTGTTTTGGGACAAAAAACCATAGATCAGCAAGGTGCTTTTGATTTAACTACGATTGTTAGAAATATGAGTGGGGTAAACTTTAATGGCAATTATAGCGGAGCTGGATCATATCAATTTTTTAACGCCCGAGGGTTTGATCTTTCTAATTCTCAAAATTACAGGTGGAATGGCATGATGATTTGGAATTTAGGTAATAATTATTCAGACAATATCGAGCAAGTAGAGTTTTTAAAAGGTCCTACTTCTATTTTATTTGGAGATGTAGCTCCGGGTGGAATTATGAATTTTGCAACGAAAAAACCATTGGCGGACTTCACCGTTGACTTTGACCTAAAATTGGGTCAATGGAACTTATGGCGTCCTGCACTGGATATTTCTGGACCAATTACCAAAAACAAAAAATTGCGATATCGTTTCAATACCTCCTATGAAAAATCAAATAGTTTCAGGAAAAATGTAACCTATGACAGAATACTTCTCGCGCCAACCATTGCATGGGATATAACTTCAAAACTATCTTTAAATGTGGAAGCGGTGTTTAAGAAATCTAGTTCAACAGATGACCCTGGATTGGTTTCTCCTGATGGCACAATTACTGGATTAAATACACTGAATCCATCGCTATACTTGAGCGAAACTTCGCATCAATACAAATATAACGACCAAAGTTATTTTGCCACACTAACTTATCAGTTAACAAAAAACTGGAGAATTAAGGCGGTCGGTTTTGCTGGAAATACGATGAATCGTCCATTTGGAATTTGGCCTGACCAACCAGACTCTCTGGGAAATTTTGCCCGCAACGAATATGGCTATTATCAAAAACTAAATAATTACTCTACCTCTTTTGATGTATACGGTACATTATATACAGGTTCTATTAAACACAATTTATTAATTGGTGTTGAATTTCAAGCAACGCAATACAGATATACAAATGAAGGGTATTTATCTCCTTTCGACACGACAAATATCGGTAACCCAAATTCGATGAACCCGGCAACTATAAGTCCACTTGATTCACCTTATTTACCATTTGAATCACAAATTCAACGTAAAGGTTTATATCTACAAGACCAAATTATGTTTTTCCATGAGAAATTGCATTTGCTTTTGGGAGCAAGAGCTGGACAAACAAAACAAGGCAATCACTATTTTCAAGATGAACTCGTTGGAACCGCCTACGAAGGTTATACTGATGATATTGTTACAATTAATGTAATTAGTCCAAGAATAGGATTGGTTTATAAACCCAAACGATATGTTTCATTGTATGGATCCTATTCTGAAGGATATGAAATCAATTCGCCTGATATCTTTGCGCAAAATTATTTATCCTTTTCTACTCCCCCAGCTACATTAAGTAGCCAAGTTGAAGTAGGTGCAAAATTGAATTTTTTAAAAGACAAATTAGGTCTTTCATTAAGTGCTTTTCGAATTAATAAAAAAAATCCATACGGGTTTGTGTACTTAGATCCTCAAAATCCAAATTATGATGAATACAATGTCTACTACGAAGGATTTCATCAGAGTAAGGGAATAGAAATTGATGCAGATGGAAAAATTAACAAGACACTTTCGCTTACAGCAGGGTTTGCATATACTGATGCAACTATTATAAACGATCCTGGATATCCAAGTGGAAACAAATTACCCAATGCACCGAAATATACTGGAAATATTTGGTTGAATTTTGAACCTGCGAAAAAACTAAAAGGATTAAGCATTGGAACAGGGATTTATTATAAAGATAAATTTTTCTCGGGAATAGATAATAATCCTAACTTAGAAATTCCAACCAGTTACACGATTGATGCGGCAATTGGCTATAAGCACAAGCAATTTGGGGCTCAATTTAACATTACCAACATTACTAATCAAATAAATTACGCTAATCCATGGGTTTTTAATTTATTTGAAGTAAGGCCAACACGAAGAATTGTTCTAACATTAACCTATAAATTTCAGAAAAAACAGAAGTAAGGAAGATTTATTAGTTGCTATTTTTATAGTCGCAGTCCAAATACAAGGTCAACGTTTGTTTGAGCAATTTGATTATGAATCAACTTACCTTATAGTTTAGTGGTTCTTTCTTGTTCTTTTATTTTACGCATGACCAAAAACTTCCTTCCCATTCTAAAGCTTGGAATTTAGTTTGACGGTTCGGTAAGTTTAAAAAGTCGTTTTAATGCTTTTTACATAGTATTAGCAAATCACATCAGTTTATGTTAATCTAACATCTTCAACTTTTCTTGTTTTGGTACTTACAACAATTGAGTATTCATTGACGCCATCTATAAAAGGACCTGTTTTAAGATTTTCGGCAAACACTACCCAAACGGGGTGGTCAACTGTATATAAAAACGCATCCATTACCCATTCATTCATAAATTGTGCACGACCATTAATAATTGCCTGGATATTGTTGCTGTTATCAATATATGCTTGCGCTATTTTTAAAGCCTCTTCTTTCATCATAAGATAACTTTTGATTTAATGATCTAGAGCGTGCTTTCTACTGATACCGATTCTTTATCTTTTTGTGAATTAAAATAGTTGCTAAATAAGTCAATAAATGCACTTACATCTCCTTTAACCAAGTGAGCACTGATTTTTTTTGGTTGTTTCTCTATACCATATTCTCTGGAAAGTGATTGTTCAAATTTACGTTGATTGGGTTTGTTAATCGCTTTCGTATAAGAAACGAATTCAAAATGAAGTTCTTTACCAAATTTTTGATGATCAAATTCCTTAATTGATTCAATTTCATCCCATGTGAAAAAAGCAGAGTTCCAACCTCTTTCATTAAGTAGGAAGCCATCCTTATTAATACCATAAGATGGATTTTTTTTATCTCTCTGAAAGAACGAAATTATTGGTATAAAAGGAGAAATTGCTAATACAAAGACAATACCTCTAATTATCCATAGAAGTATAAACAAATGGGTGAAAAAATATATTCCAAATAACACAATTACTATTGTTGACAAAATTATCCAACCTTTAATATATCCTTTCAATAATCGTAATAATGCATGTTTCCCAAAATAATTTGGCCAATGTTCAATTTCAAATTTCATAGTTTTTCAATTTGTGTTTGCTAACGTCTAACTTTACGTTATTGCATCTATTTTCGTTATACCTACTCGCTCCAAATCGCTCAATGATAAAAACGTTTTTAACCGAATAAATTCACTTTTTATATACTTCGCTTCGTTCATATACCAATCAATTCTAAATCAAATGTAAAAGTTTATTTTAGAATTCTAAATTATCTAGTGGACTTTTCAATTGATCAAATCCTTTGGTGGTTATATGGATATAAGTTTCAGTCTTCTTTGAACTTTCATGACACAATAAAGAGTGATATAGCGCAATTTGGTGCCCTTTTCGGGTAAATGTGTTGCAAAAAAAGTGTAGCTACTTTTGGTAATAAAAGCTTTAATAATCATTTCTTGAAAAACTTTAAAACAAAAAAAACAACTATTTCGCCCGAAAAGAATTCACAAAGCCAAAAAAGCCTTCACCCCCTTCTCTACTCAATGATTTTCTTTGTGTGCTCATTTTCTTCTGCTAATTTCTTTTCAAATTTATTATGCACGAAAAGCATCAAAAGCCCGAACAAAATGGCGGAAATTATCAATACTGTGTTGATGATGCCGCTCACAGAAAAAGATATTCGAATTAATATTGTTGAAATGATAAAACCTGAATTTCGAATGACTTTGTGAAACTCGTCTGTGTGGAAGAACGAAAATAATAACAATATTACATCGGCAATAATCAGAATATTGAAAAACTGTTCAAAGAAAATATTGTTGATGTTCTTGAAAGAAATTACGCTGCCTTCTTGAGGTTGAAAGATTCCAATACTCCAGTTTAAGAATGAATAAATCGCAATAATTAATAACACAGGTACCAATGCTGTGGCGATCCATTTTTTCGCATTAATAAATTTTGAAATACTTAAAGAATGGTATTCGCTGTTTTTGATAGCTCTAAATACTTTGGTTCGCTGAACATGGAATAAGTAAATTAAATAAAATAATAAAACCGATGCTACCAAATCGTATGTAAACTGCAAATCTGTTTTGATACTAAACCAATCAGCCGAAAGTGATAAATCAGAAAGATCTTTGAATAGTCGTCTAATAATAATAAGCGCAATAATTTCATATTGCTTTGAGATGTAGGTAGAAGTTGATTTGGGAAGGTAGTAAATCAAAAGATATACCTCGTAAACCAAGATAAAAGAAAAAGGGGTGTAAATGGCCGCAATTGGATTTTTTAATAAACTTGATGGTTCATTAATGGTAATAATACCAAAGTGAATCAATCCAATCAATAATAAGTGAATTAAAAAACTGACGAGCGCAATCCACAGGATAACACGTTCACTCCTTTCTTTGGTTTTTTCTGAAAGCAGTTTTCGATAAAGAATGTCCAAGAGTTTTGTTAAGTTCATATTAAAAAAAATTAATAAAAATATTCATTAGTATCTTGTTAGTTACGAATGTATTTATGAACATTAACAGCAGCGAATCCAGCAATATTTACGATTTCATTCGCGAAATTTCACGTGGATCAATGAACTGTCACTTCAACAAAAACTTGTAGGTAATTGCTTGTATATCTCCTTAAAACAATTTTAAAAAGCAAGTAAATTTACCTACAGAAATCTTTTAAAAATTACAATCTTTCAAAGAAACAAATATTATCCTTTTTTGTTTGATTGACTGATTGAAAAAGCGAACCCTATACCAAAAAGCAGCGTTATGAGTCCAGCAAAATATGGAATAATTTCAGTCATTTTTCGAGTTATTAATTAGCTTTAAATATATACCGAATGCCAATATCGAAGGAACCCATAATCCAATGAAAATTCCTTCCATCAACTCTCCTTTAAAAAAAAGAATTTCAGAAAAGATTAACGATAGCAACGCAGAAATAAACATCAGTTTGTCTGCAATTGTAAATTTTTTAAACATTTTTGATAATTTTAATTGTTTTCCCTAAAGGTACTGAATTTAATTTCAAAACAAGTACAATTTTCTTGCTATAATTTGGTAATTTTTTCTTGCATTTATTTTTTGTCTTACGCGATTACTAACAGCTAACATATTTAGTATTAAACATAACAATCAAATTTCGTTCTAAAATTATGCTTTTTAAATTTGTATTTATTTATCATACAAAACCTTAGAATAAATAGAAAAATCGAGCAACAAATTTTTAATTCCGTCAATTATCTCCGATTGTGGAAGCGATAAATACAGTCCATTGTGTAAAATTGAAATAATATTTTTTGACTTGCATCCGAAAACGTATCGAACCACGACAAAAATAATGAAATGATTGTTTTTAGCGATTTAAATACCCACGCCCCGGCGGAGGTGGAAAGCCCACAGCGGTTTTTTCCGCGAGGACTTGGAGCAGCAGACGCCCCCGATTTTTATCGGGGGCCCCCAAAATAAAATGTCAATACTGACAAGTTCCTTCAAATAGAAATAGTTGCTTTTCTAATTCTGACTAATAAATCAAATTAGATGGTAAAATTTATTGTTTCTTGCGAGAAACAAAAAGAAGGTTTGCGATAATTACCCAGCGATAATTATACTATTTTCTAAAATTTCCACATTAAAACTAACTTTTGCCTTCAAAGCGCTAAAAACTTTCAAAATAGTATCAATAGTAGCATTCGTCGTGTTATTTTCAAGTTTTGAAATTTGAGCTCTCTGTACTCCAATTAATTTACCAAAGGTAAACTTGTATATCACTGATTTGTATAGAAATAGAATAATAGCTCTCATTGAGATCCTAATGAGGGGTCGTTTATTTGGAATTGTGTTGTCATTTAAAATGTGCTATAACGGATAGCAGCTAGAACTTGTGCGGCTCAGGGTATTGTCAACAGAATATTAATAACAAAGATAAAATGTTTCTACTCATTTACAATGCAAAATGAATGTCTTTCGGGAAGCGGCATTTATTGCAAATGCTTGTGCTTCTGCCCGCATAAGTTTTAGGTGCGGTTATGCGCTCGTGCAGCTGCTCGAGCTAGAAACAACTGTTTGAGTTTCGCACCAAAGGTTGTTAAAAGTTCGTGATCGTGTCGCCTGAGTTTACTTGCTATGCAAAAACTATTATTTCAGGATAATTATTTTTTTTGATACAACATCTTTCCCACTTTCAAAATTTAAAATGTAAACACCATTCGAAAGCGTTTTGGTTTCGATTTTTAGTGAATGCTGCCCAATGCTTTGCATTATTGGCGGGGTTGATAAAACTTCTGAACCTAAATAATTATAGAGGCGAACAGATACATTCATGACAGATGGCAAGGAATAATTAATATTTAAATAATCATTTGCAGGATTAGGATAACAATTCAAGGTAGCGGATAAATACGTTTCTGTTACACCTGTTGTAGTGCAAAGTCCGGGAATATTGGCATCAAGCCATTGCAATCTAATGCTAATCCAATTTTTTAGTGAATCTAATTCTGCATTATAAGTGGTGGCAACAGGTCCAAAATCGGGTGCGGGTCCGCTCATTCCAAGTATTGGCCATTTTTGAAAATGTCTTGCCTGTGCATTTTGAACAAGCGTTCTTATGCTGTCAATGTATGAGAAAAGATTTGTTGTATCAAACATCGTTTGTCTGTAGTTCTCGTAGGTGCAGCGAAGTTCGTTGCTAAATGTGCTATCCTGCAACAAACGAACATACCAACCAGTTGAATAATTATCAGTAAAGCAATCATTGATTTGATGCGCCCAACCGGCACCAGAATATCCTTCGAAGTAGGAACAAACACCAGTCATGTTTTTCCAAGCCCAGTCGAAATCCCATACGGGTCCTGCTTTAAGTTTACCACCGTTTGAATATTTATCTTTATGAAAATACACACTCTTTTTAAACCCATCTGCACTTCTTGCTAACTCATTGACAAGAAAATAATCGATAAAGGAATTTACATCCAAATATTTTCGGTATCCAGTTAAGGGATCGGCAAAATTGGTACTATAAAGTGCTGTTTCAAGGCTGTCAATATAAGAAGCAATGTATGTCTTTTGTGCGGTTTGAATGGTAGCCGCATCAGGATATTCATACACAAAGTGAACATCAAAACCAGGATGGTCTATAGGAGAATAATTAGATTGAAAACTGTTGTTTGCGTTCCAATAATTTTGTTGAAGAATGTAACCACCTGTTAAGTCATCGTCAGTTGTATCAGCAGCGGTTAATTTAGCAATATCGACACGATTGGCATCGCGTTTAATTTTTTCTCCAATTACATAAATACCTTTGTATGAGCTGTCAATAATCACTTCACATAGTTGTGCACGTGGGCTGTAATTGCCCATTTCTCCGAAAATCTTGAGAGACATTATGTTTTTGATAAGTGAGCGGTCGTTGAAATTAGACAACAAAACCCAATCATTTTCATTAGGCATATCTAAAATAGAAACATTATTATTAGCTCCCACAGAATCGCGCGTTTCAAAACTATAAGGATGCTGCGGATATGCAGCCGAGGTGAGCCCTCTGATTGATATTCCAATATTGCCACTATAAATGTTTGCACTATCAGTTACATAAGTAATATTCCCCTCACCGTTGTATTTAATATCCATAACGCAGTTCACTTTTGTGTTCTCAATAATCGTTTGGCCTAAAGTATTTATCATTACTATTGGAATTTCTGAACTGTCAATGACTACAGTTCCTAAATCATTTACACAAAGTTCAAATGAACCTATGCCTCCGCCCCACCCCCATACTTGTATATAAATAGTTTGCCCAGGAGTTAGGTCAGATAAAAAAAGAAAGGAATAATACCCATTGCCTCCATCATCATCACAACCTATAATGTGCGGAAGAGTACATGTGCTATCTGTCCACACAGCTATGCCGGTATCATTTATACTACCACTGTCGGTTTCAAAACTCAAATTGCCCGAAAAAGGAACCTGCATGCTAAACCAGATATCGCCGCCCGCAAAGTTTCCGCAATTTGGAATCAAACCGGTTCCAGGAAAACCTGTATTATCTGCAAAAAGACATAGACCTGTATCAATTGGAATTGCTGTGCATGGATGGCTTCCTTGCAGAAGGGGAGTATTACAATCTCCGATAGATGAGAATACGCCACCTGCAGCAGGATTAGGTCCATCCTGAAACACAATATTCCATGACGAATCCTGCAATTGGTAAGTAATTTCGTTTTCATACATGCCAGCGGTATAAATTAAATCCAAACTATCCCCGTTACATACGGAGAAAGACACCATGCTACCGTAACTACTTGCGCTATAAGTTCCAACAGATAAGTTATTTATTA
>Ga0114967_10001336_pt1 | contig 20628 bp, 17 predicted proteins | sample M_130628_MF_Meta_FD_92639 | JGI IMG/M metagenome (GOLD analysis project Ga0114967, IMG submission 92639) | Freshwater microbial communities from Lake Montjoie, Canada to study carbon cycling - M_130628_MF_MetaG | ecosystem: Environmental > Aquatic > Freshwater > Lake | place: Lake Montjoie... | reverse complement strand
TCAAACATTAATTTTCGATTACTCGATGCTTTTCGTTGCTAGAAACATTATCTACTGTCCATGTAACCGTTTGCACAGTATTAGATTTCCTTTGCGCACAATTTTGCTTGCTACAAATTTTACAAGAAAAATCTAAGCAGCCATCTGTATGTACAAAAAGTTCCAAGCTATTTCCAAAATTGTCTTTTACAATTTTATCTAAAGCATCTACCTCATTGTGCCCTTCGTGAATATTAAAATACCAAGGTATGGTTAAGTGACAATCTAAATGCAAAGTACCTCCATATTTTATAATGCGCAGGTTATGTAAATCTACCCAATTTTCTGTTCTGTTTTGTTGCAATAAAGCTATTAATTTTTCTAATAAATCATCATCTGCTTCATCCATAATACCAGCTATGGAAGTGCGTAAAATTTTATATCCCGATATAATAATAATTATGGCAAAAATAAAAGCAACTGCACTATCTATCCAAGCATAATGTGTAAAGTAGATCAATATCAATCCAATCACTAAACCAAGTGTTGCATAAGTATCCGACTGCAAATGTTTACCAGTAGCAATTAGTGCTAATGAATTATTTTGCTTGCCATTTTTAATAGAATAATAGCCAACGATGTAATTAATAACTCCCGACAAAGCAATTAGGTAGATACCAAAATCCAACTTCAGTAATTGATGCGGATGTTTTAAATTATTGATAGCTTCGTATATAATTACAAAGCAAGAAACAATCATCAATGTTCCTTCTACTGTAGCTGATAGAAACTCTACTTTGCCATGCCCATAAGGATGGTTTTTATCTTTTGGTTTTGCAGATATATATAAACTATACAAACCTATAAACCCGCTTACTACATTAATGGTGTATTCCAAAGCATCTGTAAGTATAGCAACAGAATTGGTTAAATACCACGCAACAACTTTTATAATAAACAGAAGTAAAATTATTACTGTTAGTCTCTTTTGAATTTGAAAATTCTGTTGTGCAGTATTCATGATATTATCAGAAAAATTATTTCTATGCCTAAAGGTAATGTAAAGAAAATTTGCAGCAACTTTTTCAATACTAATATAAATCCTAAATCAACTAAAATACGAAGCAGGCTATTAATGGTGCGAAAAATTGGTTACTGTAAATGCAATGTTCTGCATTGCTATCTACTTTCATAGTATGGTCTTATTGTATCTTAGGTGATTATAAAAGACATAGCAAACATTTTAGACATTGTTATAAGAAAACATACAGCAAAGAGAATACTGTTCAACATGGCTTGCTATTTACAATGAATAAGGCATTAGTGCTGTAAATACAACCTACTGGAATAAGCCATGCATTTATTGAATATTTATTCAAGTTTAATAATTATAAATCGTTTACACATATTCATTTTCACAAAAAAAGCGGGGCTTATTTCTACAATTAAGCCCCGCTGATTTCATTATTATCTTGTTCTACTTTACTTCTTCAAACTCTGCATCTGTAACATTGTTGTCATCATTTGTATTTGAAGTTTGCTCGCCGGTATTAGTAGCTGCATTTGCATCCTGACCAGCTTTAGCCATATCTTCGCTAGCTGACTGCCATGCTGCATTTAAAGCTTCGATATTTGCATCAATATTTGGAATATTCTTTTGCTCGTGTGCTTGCTTTAAATTGTTTAAAGCATTTTCAATTGCTTCTTTTTTATCTGCAGGTATTTTATCTGCATATTCTTTCAATTGCTTTTCGCTATTGAATATCAAACCATCTGCCATGTTTAATTTCTCGATTTCTTCCAATAATTTCTTATCGCTTTCTTCGTTAGCTTTTGCCTCCATTTTCATTTTCTCAATATCTTCTTTGCTTAAACCGCTACCGGCCTCGATTCTAATATTCTGCATTTTACCTGTGCCTTTATCTTTTGCACTTACACTTAATATTCCATTAGCATCTATATCAAAGCTAACTTCTACTTGAGGAACGCCTCTTGCAGCAGGTGGTATACCATCTAAGATAAATTTACCTAGGGTTTTATTATCTTTTGCAAGTGGTCTTTCTCCTTGTAATACATTAATTTCTACACTTGGTTGATTATCGGCAGCCGTGCTAAAAACTTCAGATTTTTTACTAGGGATAGTTGTATTGCTTTCAATTAATTTTGTAAAAACACCACCATAAGTTTCTATTCCTAAGCTAAGTGGCGTTACATCTAACAACAATACATCTTTTACATCTCCACTTAATACACCTCCTTGAATACTTGCACCAATTGCCACAACTTCATCAGGATTTACACTTCTATTTGGTTTTTTACCAAAGAATTTTTCTACTACTTCTTGAATTTTAGGGATACGAGTACTACCGCCTACCATGATTACTTCATCAATTTCGGAAGTGTTTAAACCAGCATCAGCTAAAGCCTTGCGCATTGGTTCTAAAGTTCTCTCTACTAAATGATCTACTAAACTTTCAAATTTTGCACGGCTTAATTTGCGTACCAAATGCTTAGGCACACCATCTACGGCTGTGATATATGGCAAATTAATTTCAGTTTCTTGGCTGCTACTTAATTCTACTTTTGCTTTTTCTGCTGCTTCTTTCAAACGTTGCCAAGCCATAGGGTCTTTACGCAAGTCGATATTTTCTTCTGCTTTAAATTGCTCTGCCAACCAATCCATTACACATTTATCAAAATCATCTCCACCTAAATGAGTATCACCATTAGTACTTTTTACTTCAAATACACCATCACCTAATTCTAATACGCTCACATCAAATGTACCACCACCAAGGTCAAATACAGCTATTTTACTATCTACATGTTGCTTATCCAACCCATAGGCCAAAGCCGCAGCTGTAGGCTCGTTGATAATACGACGAACCGTTAAACCTGCTATTTCTCCAGCCTCTTTAGTTGCTTGGCGCTGTGCATCGTTAAAGTATGCAGGAACTGTAATGACAGCTTCTTTTACCTCATGACCCAAAAAATCTTCGGCAGTTTTTTTCATTTTTTGCAATACCATTGCACTTATTTCTTGTGGTGTATACAAGCGACCATCAATATCTACACGTGGTGTATTATTATCACCTTGTACTACCTTGTAGCTGTTATGAGAAATTTCGTTTGCAATTTCTGTAAATTTACTACCCATGAATCTTTTAATACTCATGATAGTGTTTTGTGGGTTTGTAATCGCTTGACGCTTAGCTGGATCACCAACTTTGCGTTCTCCATTTTTCAAAAACGCAACGATACTTGGCGTAGTACGACGACCTTCGTCATTTGCAATTACTACAGGCTCGTTGCCTTCCATTACTGCTACACAACTATTGGTAGTACCTAAATCTATTCCAATTATTTTACTCATCTTTCTTTTGTTTTAAATATTTAGTAACCTCCTATCAATGATTGTGCCACTAGCAAATACCTGCTTTTAGCCGAAAAGCTGTCATAATATTGCCATCATTTTGGCAGAAACAATATTAAAAGAATGTAAGAGTGTCTGAATTTATATTAAATAGGGCTTTTGCCTACAATATTTAAATACTTAGCATTGGGACTATAAATTAGCGAATCAACTGTCCTTTTACTAAATGGTATTTGATAAACTTCTCTTTTTACCCTCGTACTTAATATGCCATAAGCATCTCCGCCTTGCATATTGGTGTAGATAGGCTTAATCTGATCAGCAGTTATACCACCTTGCGCATTTGTAATGTCTATATACTTTTTTAAATCATTGCCTGCGGCATAAAAAATAACATCTGGCGTATCTACATACCTTTTAACATCATTAGTTGGTGTAGGTAAACCACCGCCAATAAAGCCAAAGAAAGTATTGTTTAAAAAACTAAAACTGATTGCGCCTGGATTATTGGGATTATTTATTGCTTTTTTTGTGAAAAATGGAATATCTACATACTTGGAAGCCCCAACTTCCGTACCATTTACCAGCCATTTTTCATAATAATTAAACCTTAGATACATTTCAATCATTGCTGCATGAGGCGGTGGTGTAAAAATAAAATCATTTACTGCAACAGGATCACTAAAATCTAAAATTCCACCTTGCAAATTATCTACAACAAATACTGTTGGCGCATTTTCTAATACATTGGTATTACAAGTTACTTTTTTTTGTGTCTTAGGATTGGTAATAGATAGTTGGTACTGATAGTTAGGATCTAACAAAGTTTTTAATTTGTAAACATAGGCTGGGTTAGCAACAAATATCCCTGTATCTTTTACAATACCCTCCGTAACTAAATTTACCTTAGCCAAGCTGTAGTTTTGAATTACAGCACCTCCATTATTCATTTTAGATAATACAACTGTAAGGCTATCGTAATATACACTATCAGCATTTTTTGCAGCTAGCAAATTATTATTTACTTCGTCAAAAAAGCCGCGAGTTATTTTAATATAATGCGCCGTATCTCCTTTATCCAATAAACCAAATACCACCATTACCTCTTTGTAAGGTGCCCCTACTTTAAAGTCTTCTGAACAACTGTAAAACAACAAACTGCTGATGCAAATAATGGCAATTGCTAATATTTTTTTCATTCCTACAAAACTAAGTGATTTATTTATGGAATGTTTGGGTTGGTATGTATTATTTTTGTCAAATTATTATGAATACTATTTTACAACAACTGAAAGAAGATGCTGCGGCAAGTTTACAAACCATATATTCTTTGACAATTGCACCAACAGAAATTTTAATCAATGAAACAAAACCCGATTTTGCAGGTGATTACAGCATTGTAACTTTTGCTTTAAGCAAACAGCTAAGTTTGAAACCAGATGCAATAGCACATGCAATTGGTGAACATTTAGTAGCTAATTATTCGGAGAAATATGCAGCTTTTGATGTGATTCAAGGTTTTTTAAATATTACTATTCAACCAGTATTATTTTTAAATTACTTGCAAGAAAATATCAATGCAATTCAATACTTACCATCTACCGGTAAAAAAATAATGATTGAATTTAGTAGCCCAAATACTAATAAACCATTACACTTTGGGCATTTAAGAAATAATTTTTTAGGAGATAGTTTAAGTAGAATTTTAGCAGCGAATGGACATATCGTTATAAAATCTAATTTGTTAAATGATAGAGGTATACATATTTGCAAAAGCATGTATGCTTGGCAAGCATTTGGCAATGGAGAAACACCAACTAGCAGTGGCAAAAAAGGTGATCATTTGGTAGGATATTATTATGTACTATTTGAAAATAAAATGAAAGAAGAAGCTGCAGCGATAACAGAAGAATTGCTGCAAAATAATTTTTCAAAAATAAATGAATCGCAAATAAATGCTACTGAAAAACTTGTAATTGCCTACAATAATGCAGCGGAGGCTAATAAGAAAAAAGACATCAAAGATAAAATTGTAGATATTGCAAAAGCAAATACTAACTACATGCAAGGTGCTAGAGAAATGCTATTGAAGTGGGAAGAAAATGATGCTGACACAATTGCACTTTGGCAAGAAATGAACAGCTGGGTAATAACTGGATTCGAAAATACATATAGCAAATTAGGAATTCATTTTGATAAATATTATAAAGAAAGTGAAACTTATTTGTTAGGCAAAAAAATTGTATTAGCTGGTGTAGATAATGGTGTATTGTTTAAAAAAGAAAACAATAGTGTTTGGATAGATTTGACTGCAGATGGACTAGATGAAAAATTACTTTTGCGTGGCGATGGCACAAGTGTGTACATCACACAAGATATTGGTACAGCACAATTGAAATACAATGATTATCAATTAGACCAAAGCCTTTATGTAATAGCAGATGAGCAAAACTACCACATGCAAGTATTAAAATTAATTTTGCAAAAGTTAGGAGAACCTTGTGCTGAAGGCATACAACATGTAAGCTACGGCTTGGTAGAATTGCCAAGTGGCAGAATGAAAACGCGAGAAGGAACTGTAGTAGATGCAGATGATACAATGGATGAAATGATAGCAATTGCAGCTAAGCACACCAACGAATTAGGCAAGACTGAAGGTTTTACGACTGATGAGTTAGATACCTTATACAATACAATTGGGCAAGGTGCGTTAAAGTTTTTTCTGTTGCGTGTAGATGCCAAAAAGAAAATGATTTTTAATCCTGAAGAGAGTATAGATTTCCATGGCTTTACAGGACCATTTATACAATATGCGCATGCTAGAACTTGTGCCATTTTGCGAAAAGAAAACGCAAATAAAAATGTAGATGTTACTATTGAACTTTTGAAAGCAGAAAAACAAGTAATAAAACTTTGCGAACAATTTACACAAAGCATCATGCAATCTGCAGCAGAATTAAATCCTAGTATATTATGCAATTATGTATTTAGTGTAGCTAAGCAGCTCAATAGTTTTTTAGCAGAATTAAAAGTACTAACAGCCGAAACAGAAGAAAAGAAAATATTGCGTCTGCAAATTTGCGAATTAGCCAAAAATACTATTGCTACATGCCTGCAATTATTAGGTATACAAGCTCCAGAAAAAATGTAATATATTATTTACCAAATAATTCCGATTTACTAACACGCAAAGATTCTAATGCTGGCTTTAGTTTAAATGCTTTATCAAAATAGCGTTCTGCTTTATCCATGTTGGCATCTTTTTGCCATGTCATACCCATTAAGTAATACAAATCTCCATTGTTAGGGTTTATTTGTATCATACCTTCTATAACTTCTCTTGCAATTTTTGTTTCACCACCATAATAATAGCTATAAGCTGTAAGGCTTGCTACACCTTGGTCATAAGGCGATGATGCTCTTGCTTTATCTAAATAAATAATGGCGTTTTTATAATCTTTTCCATCGTAATATACATTAGCTATTTCATAATTAAAATCTACATCATCTGGATAACCTGCTGCTTTTGCTTTTAAAAAATAATCAATAGCTTCTGTTCTTTTCATACAGTTTTCAGCAGCAATACCCGCATCAAATAATCTATTTTTATCTTTTGCATCTATGGCAATAGCTTTTCTATAATAAGCCAAAGCTTCTGCATCTTTTGTAAGACTAACATTTGCTTTAGCTAGCTTATCTAAAATTTGTAAATTATTAGGCACAAGCTTGTCTACTTTTTCCCAAACTTCTATAGCTTGTGGGAAAAAATTTATGGCATTGTAAGTATTGCCAAGCTCTGTGTAATAAGAAACTTTTTCAACATCTTTCAACTCTTTTTCGTTTACGGTTTTTGCGTATTCAATAGCTTTTGCATAAAGTTTGGCTGCAGTATATAATTCGGATAATCTTGCATAATTAATAGCAGTTTTATCGCCATTATTTATCAATTCTTCTATTAAAATAATAGCTTCTCTATTGGCTTTTCTTTTATATTGCACAAAGGCCATTTCTTTTTTATATAAATTATTTTGAGGTTCTAATGCTAACGCTTTACTTAAATTATCAAACGCAGATTTAAAATTTTCAGCTTTAATATTTTCTAATGCTTTTTGATAAAAACTTGTACCATCTTCTGCAAACAACTGAACAGCAAAAGCAACTATAGCTAAAGCAATTAATACTATCTTTTTCATATCCTAATCCTAGCTATTTTATCTAACTAATAAAATAGTTACGCTAAATTACTTTAGTATTTTTAAATAATGATCGCAATAAATAATAATTAACATGGATTAGGCTGAATACCTTAATATAACAGTCAATTATACTATAAAATATTTTAATTAGCGTGTTGATACAAATATTCTGCAATGGCAATCACCTCTTTATCTGTGAAGCCCATAAATGGTGGCATTTGTGGTTTGCTTTGCCATTCTGCAAACAAGGCAGTTGTATGTGCATTTACATTCTTATTTTCGCTGGCATTTTTTATAAAACTAGCGAGTGCATTTTTATCTATCCAATGTGTTTTTACAGAATCTAAAACTGGCGCCATGCCTGAGCTAGCTGCCGCATTTAAACTATGGCATACTTTACAATTTTGATTAAATAGAATTTCCCCGGAAGGAGCAGATTCAAGCATTGTATCAGCATTTTTTCCTTGATTATTTTGGGAAGAATTTCCGCAAGAATACATAGCAATGCTAAAAATTATTGCAGCCAAAAGTATATATTTCATCCTAATTATTTTTCTAAAGATTTAATGCCATGAAACAATCTACTCCAACGAATATGCGCTAGGCTGCCTTCGTAGCTCATCCATACAAACCATGCTTTGCCTACAATATGGGTTTCTGGCACATAACCCCAAAAGCGGCTATCCAAACTATTGTGGCGATTGTCTCCCATCATCCAATAGTAATTCCCTTGAATGGTGTAATTAGTAGCTGGCTTGCCATCTATCAAAATAGTACTATCTTTTACTTGCAATTGATGTCCTTCGTACACTTGAATCAAGCGGCGATATAGTGGTAATGTTACAGAATTAATTTGCACCACATCTCCTTTTTTAGGCAAAACTATTGGACCAAAATTGTCGCGATTAAAACGATATTGAGCATCATGCGGGAAGCATTCTTCTTGCACTCCCATAGATACATTTGCGGGATATAGATATTCTACAACGCTATCTACCGCTGGTAGTTTTTTAATTTTTTCTATACTTTCTGCATTCGTCATTATTTCAAACATGCCTGCCCCTCTTTCAAAAATATCATTATTATAATCTTCGTGCCTGATATCAAACTGTTCTAAATCTGCATAATCTATGCTTTGTCCAGGTTTTAATTTTACTAAATAAGATGATTGTAAAAATTTGAACGCAGGTGCTTTTTCATCATTTACATAAAGCCTTCCTTCTTTTACTTGAATTTTATCGCCAGGCAATCCTACACATCTTTTGATGTAATTATCTGTTTTATCTATTGGTCTAACATCAATTGTGTTTTGCGCAGCCATAGCAGGATTTACTCTGTTGATATCATAATAGCTAGCTCCTGGAAATTCTTTAATAATAGTATCCCCTTCAGGATAGTTAAAAACTACATCATCGTAGCGAGCTACTTTGCTAAAACCTGGCAATCTTTTGTAAGGCCATTTTACAGCTTCTGAATAACTTTTACCTAAGCCGCCTGGCATTTCGTTGTGTACAAAAGGAAAAGATAATGGCGTATTTGGAATGCGTGCACCATAATGCATTTTGCTAACAAACAAAAAATCGTTGATTAGCAAACTTCCTTCCATACTACCTGTAGGAATTGTATATGCTTCTAAAATAAAAGTTCTGATTAAGGTAGCAACTACAACCGCAAATACACCTGCATCTAACCACTCTCTTCCTAAACTTTTTTTCTTTGCATTAGGCTCGGCTGGCTTTTTCTTAAATATATTAATATTCATAACAGCAAATATAATATGCAATGTGTGAAAGAAATGATAATAAGGACTATATCAGCAATAATTTGATAAGCGGTAAGTAACTCTAATACACCGGATCTACATCACAATTAATGCGCACCATTGCATACCGCTTATCAGCTTGTGTTTGCGTGATATAATTTTTTATTTGCAATTTAATTCGCTCTAGCTCTTTTGCATCTCTGCCACACTTAATAGTTATTTCGCGGATATAATCATTTTTAATGCGCGCTACCAATGGTTCGCTTGGGCCTATTACTTGAATATTGGCAATTGCTTTTAAATAGCTACACAATACATCTGCAGTGGCAACTACTTTTTCTAAATAAGAATTTTTAATTTCTAGTTTTATCAATCGCACATACGGTGGATACAAAAATATTTTTCTATGTTCTATTTCTTGCAATACAAATGGTTCGTACAAATGTTGTTGCACCATAGCTACTACAGCATTATTAGTATCCAATACTTGTATCATTACTTCGCCTTTGCTATCTTGCCGGCCTGCCCTACCGCCTACTTGGCTTAGCAATTGGAATGCTCTTTCATTGACTCTGTAGTCTGGCAATGTAAACAAACTATCTGCACTAAGCACACCCACCAATTGTACATTATCAAAATCTAAACCTTTCACCACCATTTGTGTACCTATCAAAATATCTGTTACATTTTTTTCTACATTGCGAATGATATTTTGGTATTTATTTTTGGTATTTGCTGTGTCAATATCTAACCTATCGATATGCGCTGTAGGGAAAATTCTTTTTACTTCTTCTTCTACCCTTTCTGTGCCATAATTTTTGAAATATAATTTAGCACTGTGGCAATTGGGACATGCTTTAATAATTGGCCATTTAGTACCACAATAATGACAATGCAATTTATCTGTAGCTTTATGATAGCTAATACCCACATCGCAATTTTTGCATCTAGCACTCCAACCACAATCGCTACAGTACAAGTATGGTGCAAATCCTCTGCGGTTTTGAAATAATATCACTTGCTTTTTTTGTTGGATAGTTTGTTGAATTTTTTCTATCAAAGTATTGCTAAGCAATGGCGATATGCGAGGAATAGCAGGAATTGTTTTATTATCTACCACAGTAATATTTGGCAATGTTGCAACGCCAAATCTATCCTTTAATTGCACAAATGCATATTTGCCTTGTTGGGCATTTAAATAGCTTTCTACGCTAGGAGTAGCACTGCTTAAAAGTATGTTTGCATTACATAAATTGGCCAATACAATTGCCGCATCTCTGGCATGATAACGCGGTGATGGGTCTTGCTGTTTATAGCTTCCGTCGTGCTCTTCGTCTACTATTATTAAACCCAAATTGCTAAAAGGCAGAAACAATGCACTGCGCGCTCCTATTAAAATTTTTGTATTGCCATTGCGAATATTTTGCCAAGTTTCTACTCTTTCATGGTTGCTAAATTTGCTATGATAAACCGCTATTTGATTTGGAAATGCAGAGAATATTTTATTAATAATTTGCGTAGTTAATGCAATTTCTGGCAATAAATATAACACTTGTTTGCCAGCATCTACAAAGCTTTTCATAGCTTGGATATGCACATTGGTTTTACCACTACCTGTTATGCCATGCAGCAAAGCAGGTTTGTTTTGGGCAAAAGCAATTTGTATTTGTGTTAAAGAATTTTCTTGTGCGTTGCTTAATGTAAAATTTTCGTATTCTTTACTAATAGCAAATTGTATCCTATCTACTTTTTGCTTGTTTGCATGCAAAATTTGCTTATCTATCAATGCTTTTAAATGCGCAGAAGAGGCTCCAGATTTTTCTAATAAATCTGCTTGTTTTACACCAAAATTATTGATGTGCAAATGTAAATAGCTTAATAATAAATGTAGTTGTTTTGGCGATTTTTCTAAAGCTGTAAATAAAATATTTAGTGCTTCTTCAGTATCATATTCTTCGTGCAGGGTAATGATATTTTCTGTTTTTGGCTTGTAAGATTCCTTTACATTTTCGAAGCTAATGATTGCCTGCTTAGCAATTAAACTGCTAATTGCTCTGCGTGCATTTTTAGTTGGCATTAGTTTTTCTACTTCATCCAGTGTAAGCTCTGAATGCAGTTCTAAAGCTTCCATGATGATATATTCGTCATCATTCAATTCCAAAATAGTCGTATCGGCATACTCATTTTTCATGATGGCAGTTTCGCTAGTTAGCTTTAGAAAAGCTGGCAACACAGCATTCATAACTTCGCCAAGATTGGCCATATAATAAGTGCTTATCCATTTCCAAAAATGCAAATGAGATTCTGAAATAATTGCCTCTGCATCAATAATAGATTTGATTGGTTTTACAATATAGCCTTCAGGTTTATTGTTGTGCAAAGCAAAAACTATTCCACTGTAAATTTTTTTTGCACCAAATTGCACTTCTACACGCATACCTACTTTTACTTCTTCTTGCATCTCTATTGGAATGCCATAAGTAAAAGTATCTGCTATAAATAAAGGCAGTATGATATTTGCGTATTTCAAGATGGAAAGGTAAAGATATTAAAGAGAAACTTAGTTAGGAAAACATTTTTCCTGAGGCTAGTATACCTTTTATTTCTTATTCACTGCTTCCTTTACAACCAATTTATTTTCTGCTCTCCATTTTTCAGCCACAGCCAAGGAATCTTTGCAACCATTAGCTCGACAATAATTCAGCATAGTATTCATATATTCGTATGCGTAATCCTTAATTTCCGATTGGCAATTCTTAGGCAAATGGGCAGTTTCTATAGGTGGCAAATAAACGATTCTGCAGGCACCTGGTGTAAAGCTAAAAATAGAACTTGGATGCAATCTTTCGCGAGCATCTACAAATAATATTGGCAACAAGGGTTTTTTAGCGTGCAAGGCTAAACGAAATGCACCATCAAAAAATGGTTTTAAATCAGAATCAAATTCATCGAAAGTTCCTTCAGGAAATACAATAATGTCAATGCCCTGTTCTAGCACACTAGTCATTTGTAAAAAGCTTTTTGCCTTAGCTATCACACTGCTTCTATCTACTAATACCACAATTGTTTTATATATGATACCAAACAATGGTACTTTTGCAATTTCTATTTTACCTAAAGTTAAAAAAACAGCATCTATAGAACGGTATATTAATGCAGCGTCTAAATAGCTACTATGATTAGGAATCAAAATACAGCTTTCGCCTTCTTTTATTATGTGCTTGTTGTAAAACTTGGAATATATACCAATTAGCAAAAACCATGTCCAAGAAAACCCTTGCATGAGGTGATGCATTATAATAATTCTTTTCTTTTGTGGAAATAGCATAACAAGCAAAACAACAGGAAAGCCAATCAATAGCATTACAATAAATACTATCATTACCCACAAACTATAAATGTATTTTAATATTTTATTCAAAGCCTTTTTGTAAAAATGAAGGACAAAGGTAGTTGAATAATTTGTAGTATTTTTATGATTTGATGTATACTAATTATTAAACTTCTAAAAGCAATTACACTTCCAATCGGTATCCAAATCTATCACAGTTACCAAAGTAACCTCTTCTGCGCCACAAAAGCTAAATACCATGCGTGTTTGCTGACCATCATGGGTTTTCCCTTCTAATGCATAAGTAGGGCATTTTTGTGGCCTATCATTGCTTTTTTTATAGTTTATTTCGCCTGTTTGCAATATTTCATTTACTTCAGATTCATCTAAATGCCTGCATTCCATTCTGCATTTGGCATGTTTGCTATACTGAATGCCTTTGGGGTGCCTATTTATATCTTTGGGGTCGCTGAAAAAATAGCCTTTTGGCTTACCTGTATTTACAAAATGACTACTTTGATTTTTGCGAAAAGCATCTGTGCTATTACTTTTTTGATTGCGTATCACTACAACTACTGCAATGATCAGAAATAATAAAATAATTAAATTGATTAACGATTTGTTTTTCATATAATTGACCAAAACTACAAATTAGCCATGAAATTAAACACTATTTTTACCAAATAAATAATGAGACAAAAAAGCATTGCATTTCATACACTTGGCTGTAAACTTAACTATAGCGAAACCAGCACTATTAGTAGAATGATGGAGGCAGCGGGTTATACAAAAAAAAGTTTTGAAGAAGAAGCTGATGTATATGTAATAAATACATGTAGTGTTACAGAAAATGCAGATAAAGAATGTAAGCAATTGGTGCGCCGTATACAACGGAAAGCACCAGAAGCAATGGTAGTAATTACAGGATGCTATGCGCAATTAAAACCTACAGAAATAGCAGAGATACCTGGAGTAGATTTGGTATTAGGCGCTGCAGAAAAATTTAATATTATTACGCACATTAATAACTTTACAAAAGGAGATAGTACTAAAATCTGTAGTTGTGACATTGAAGATGTAAAAGATTTTACAAGCACCTATAGCGAAGGAGATAGAACAAGGACATTTTTAAAAGTACAAGATGGCTGCAATTACAATTGCAGTTTTTGTACAATACCTATGGCGCGTGGAGAAAGTAGAAGTGATACTATAGAAAATGTTTTAGAAAATATAAAGGCAATAGGCGAAGCAGGCTCTAAAGAAATTGTATTGACTGGAATAAATCTTGGCGATTTTGAAAGCAATCAACAAAATTTTACATCATTGGTAAATGCTATTGAGGCAGCAAACACACTTGTCAATCGATTTAGAATTAGTAGCATAGAACCTAATTTACTTACAGACGAAATTATTACAACTGTAGCAAATAGCAAAAAATGGATGCCGCATTTTCATATTCCGCTGCAAAGTGGAAGCAACAGAATATTGGGCTTAATGCGCCGCAGATACAAGCGAGAGGTATATACTGCGCGTGTGCAACGCATTAAAGAAATAATGCCGCATTGCTGCATTGGAGTAGATGTCATTGTGGGTTTCCCAGGAGAATCAGAAGAGGATTTTCAAGAAACTTTTCAATTTTTACATGACTTAGACGTAAGCTATTTACATGTATTTACTTACAGCGAAAGAGCAGATACATTAGCTGCGTCAATGCCTAATGCTGTGCCAATCAATATTCGCAACGAAAGAAACAAAATATTGCGTAATTTAAGCTATAAAAAAATGGAATATTTCCTACAGCAACATATCAATACAAACAGACCTGTGCTATGGGAAAAATTTAATAAAAACGGAAAAATGGAAGGCTATACAGACAATTATTTGCGTGCAGAAATGATGTACAATGATAGCCTAGCAGGGGAAATAGCAGACTATGCCATTCAATAAATAAACTTACCTTTAATAAAAATAATAATGCCAAAATATCAAGTAACAATACAGTTTGAAATGGATGAAGAGTTTATGACTTTTGTACCACCTCATCGCGTGTATATCAATCATCTTATCAACAAAGGCACAATAGATTATTACAGTGTAAGTATGGAAAGTATGCGCAGCTGGATGATAATAAATGCAGAAAGCAAATTAAAAGTAGAAAAGCTTTTAGAAAGAAGCCCATTACATAAGTATTGGCATTTTGAAATAGATGAATTATTTGTATTTGATAGTAGCAGTTATCGTTTGCCAGAATTGGTATTGAATTAAAATATTGGATTCCCAATTTCCTTCACCCATAAATCCTCTACTCTTTTTCTGGCCCAAGGTGTTTTACGTAAAAAAGTTAAACTACTTTTAATACTTGGATTGTGCTGAAAACAATTTACTGGAACAACTTCTGCGAGTGCTTCCCATCCAAGTTCTTCTTGCAATTCTGTAATGATAGCCAACAATGTTTTGCCATGCAGTGGATCTTTTGATTTTTTAGGTTTTAATGCATCAAACATTTTTTCTGCCTCTAAAAAATGTCTAGTATCTAATTGATAGATATGTAATATTTCCTCATCTTTAACTAACTCTTTTTGATATACAAACCCAATTTTCGCCAATAATTTTATGCTTCTTTCATTACTTGGTAGCAACTCTGCAATAATTGTAGAATGACTATCATGTTCAATTCTGTTTTTCAATACAGCTTTAGTTGCCTCTATTGCATAGCCACTTCCATTATAATTTGGCAAAAATGCAAATCCAATATCATGAGCCTCCAGGTAATCTTTTTTCATAAAAGAAACCAGACCAATTGATTCACCATTTTCTAGCAATGCTACTGTCCAAAACTGAAAATCTATATTTGCATTCATTTTTTGAATATATGCATTTGCATCCTCTTCAATTTTAATATCTCTATCTCCAACAAACTGCAACCAACCTTTGGTGTTTGTAAGCTCTAAAATAAATACTGCATCATGTGGTGACAATGGACTTAATGTAAGCCTATCTGTAGTAATTTGTAAATCCATATTGTATTTTTTAATGATTAGAAATTAATATTCATTCTTCATCCATTCCATTACTTCTTCTAATACTATTCTATCATTGGCTAGGCGTGGCACTTTATGTTGTCCGCCTAATTTTCCTTTGCTCTTCAACCAATTATTAAAACCTCCATTTGGCATGATATGTACAATTGGCATACGCAATGCCATATTTTTATAACGCTTTGCCTCATAATCACTATTTATTTTTTTTAATGCTGCATCCATGGCTTCTGTAAATGTTGTTAGATTTTCTGGTGCTTTATCAAATTCTATAATCCACTCATGCGCACCACACTCATTATCACTAAAAAAAATAGGGCATGCTGTATAATCATTTACTATAGCATTTGTAGCAGCACAAGCTTCAGCAATGGCATGGTCGCTATTGTCTACAATTACTTCTTCGCCAAATGCATTGATGAAAAATTTCAATCTACCACTTACCTTTATTCTAAAAGGACGCAGACTTGTAAACTGCACTGTATCGCCAACTAGATAGCGCCACAATCCAGCATTGGTACTGATTATAATTGCGTAATTTTTGCCCAGCTCTACTTCACGTAATTCTAATGTTTTTGGATTGGCAGAACTGTACTCTTCTACAGGCATAAATTCATAGTAAATACCATGGTTTAAAAACAACAACATACCTTCTTCATTTGCATCATCTTGTGCTGCAAAAAATCCTTCACTTGCATTATAGGTTTCTAAATAATGCATTTGAGGACTTGGAATTAATTTCTGAAATTGGCTCATATAAGGCGTAAAGCTAACACCGCCATGAATGTACAATTCCAAATTGGGCCACACATCTATTAAATTATTTTTACCCGTAATTTCGAATATTTTTTTAATTAATACAACTGTCCATGTAGGCACACCTGCTAAGAACGTTATATTTTCGTTGATGGTATAGCGTGCCATTTTATCAATCTTTTCCTCCCACTCACTCATTAACGCAATACTCATATCTAGGCTATTTAAATAGTTGCCAATGCTATTCATATTTTGTAGCATCACTGCACTTAAATCGCCATAAAAACTTTCAGCGTTTAACTGATTTACTTGATGGCTGCCACCTAATGCTAGTCCTTTTCCTGTCAATAAATTACTATTTGGATACATTCTGTAATACAGCGCTAAGACATCCATACCAGCTTTGTAGTGGCAATTATCTAACGCTTCTTTACTTACAGGAATAAATTTGCTTTTATCGCTAGTAGTACCGCTACTTTTGGCAAACCAAGTAATATCGCTATTCCATAATATTTGTTGGTCACCTGCTAATATTTTATTGATGTATGGCTTAAGTGTATCGTAATCATTGATTGCAACTTGATTTTTAAAATCTTTTACAGTATTAATTTTAGAAAAATCATGTGCTTTACCAAACTCTGTGTATTGTGCATTTGCAAGCAAATTATTAAATACCTTAGTTTGCGTTTCGCAGGGATGCACAATAAAATTATCGATTGCACTATTGCGGAGCATCATGTACCCTTTAATTGCTGGATTTAATATTTTCATTAATTATTTTATTTCTGCATTATTCGTAAAAGATTTTCTATTCAATACAAAATTTTGTCCAAGGTACACTTTTCTTACTTGTTCATCATTTGCCAATTCTTCAGCAGTTCCACTTTTTAGTATTTTTCCTTCAAATAGTAGGTAGGCTCTATCGGTTATGCTTAGGGTTTCTTGTACATTATGGTCAGTAATTAAAATGCCAATATTTCTGTATTTCAGTTGCGCAACTAATTGCTGAATATCCTCTACGGCTATGGGATCTATACCAGCAAATGGTTCATCTAACAATATAAATTTAGGATCTACAGCTAAGGCTCTTGCTATTTCTACCCTTCTTCTTTCGCCACCACTTAATACATCTCCCATGCTTTTGCGCACATGTTGAATTCTAAATTCGTTGAGTAAAGATTCTAGTTTTTCTGTCTGCTGCTGCTTACTTAATGTGGTCATTTGTAACACACCTAATATATTATCTTCTACACTAAGCTTTCTAAAAATACTAGCTTCTTGTGGCAAATATCCCAAACCCAACTTTGCTCTTTTATACATGGGCAGTTTGGTAATATCTTCTCCATCTAAAGCTACGTGTCCATTGTCTGGCTTTACTAAACCTACAATCATATAAAAGCTAGTAGTTTTACCAGCACCATTTGGGCCTAATAAACCCACTATTTCTCCTTGTTTTACTTCTATGCTTACATCATTTACCACTTGGCGAGCACCATAGCGTTTCATTAAGTGTTTGCTTTGAATAATAGATTGCATCTTTTACAAAAATAAACATTTTTAGCAGGCATCCAAATCAATCGTGCCTTAAAGCGTTTAAAATTTCCTTAAATAATTATTATTTGAAATCGTTTATGTTTACTTATATTTTTTTATCCATTAGTAAAGTAGGAAAAACTCTTGTGCAATTAATTTTTAATATGCGCTTACAGTAGTTTACCTACTCAAAATTTCAATAATTTAAATTGCAATTTTGTTTACTTTTTCTAAGGATTATTTAATCAATTTATATAACAAAAATATTAACAGCTGACATACAATACTTACTGCAAAATAAATTAAATGCAATTGGTGATTAATAAAAACATAAACAAACAGCACAACTGTTATAGCCACAATACTTTTTATCAATAGCAATAAAATTTTATAGCGCATATTTGGCAAAAACATAAGTTTGTAAGCAATTAGCATATTAGAAATATAATAAATACTATAACCAAATAAATATAGCTTTGGCATAGTATTTTTAAATAACAAAACTAGAAAGAAAAAAAGAATATTAATAGTTAGGCTAATTACACCAAACAAATAATAGGAATTCCTTTCTAGGGTATTACTATTTGCAATTGCGGAAATTGATTGACTACTTTGAATAGACTTAGGTTCCCATTCTGGAGGCATTATCCAAATTAATATTTTTTCCTTTAAGGAGGTTATTGCTTTATACCTTTTAAATAAATCTTTATAGTAATAAGTAATAGCTTTTACTGCATGATTATCTTGGTAAGAACTTGCTTTTATTCCAAATTCTACAGTTTCGGTTTCTTCTTGAAATGTTCCAAATATTCTATCCCAAATAATAAAAGTAGACCCGTAATTTTTATCAATATACAAATCATTTTTACCATGATGCACTTTGTGTAAAGAAGGTGTTACAAAAATGTACTCCATCCATTTTAGTTTAGGTGCATTTTGGGTGTGTGTAAAAAATTCGATAATGCTAGACACGACAAAAACTGTAAATAGCATTTGAGGATTGAACCCAATAAAAGCCAACAAAATCCAAAAAGGGATTCTATTTAAATCTTGAAAAGGACTTGTTCTAAAACTATTGCTTAAATTAAATTTATTAGAAGAATGGTGGGTAATATGAGATGCCCAAATAATATTGATCCTGTGAGAAAAGCGATGAATCCAGTAGGCTACAAAATCAATAGCCAAATAAGTAAGTATCCAAGAATACCAATTATTTGATAAAGTTGTTATTCTGTAATTATGGTAAGTATAGTTTACACATGTTAATAATAAATAAAAACTAATCACAGTAGCTATTTGTTGTATGCTACCAATTATAAAATTCAAACTTGTATTACTTTCTGAAAATGCGGCACTTTTATTTTTTCGTTTAGCTAAATACCAGTCCATAAAAACAAAAAGTAGAAATAGGGGAATAAAAATCATTAATTTGTCCATAATAAATACTTTTTTTAAACGAATGAGAATAATATTTATAAATATTTAAATAATAATTACTTGCGAATGATAGTATATTAACGTTAGTTCTTTCTTGCTTTTACAAAAATAAAAATAATAGGCATTCGCTTTTTTGCATATTTTGCAACTTTTGATTACTAATTTACGACATGTCGTAAATTAGAAGATGTATTTTGAAATAGAACAAATTTACTATCGGATATAAAAGAATAAGAACCATCTATTTTTTCTTTACATTTGCGGATATATGAAAGTATCAGAACACATTGCGAATGCAGATAATACACTTTTTTCTTTTGAGGTATTGCCACCCATGAAAGGAAAAAGTATTGATAGTTTGTATGGACATTTAGATCCATTAATGGAGTTTAAACCTTCGTTCATCAATGTAACTTATCATAGAAGCGAACAGATTTTTAAAAAGCGATCTGATGGCATTTTTGAAAAAATTGACATTCGTAAAAGACCAGGCACCGTTGGTATTTGTGCTGCTATTATGAATCATTATCAAGTAGATGCAGTGCCACATTTGATATGCGGAGGTTTTAGTAAAGACGAAACAGAAAATGCTTTAATTGATTTAAATTTTTTAGGCATAGATAATGTATTGGCTTTGCGTGGCGATGCACCAAAAAATGAAAAAGTATTTGTAGCGCATCCGCATGGGCACCGTTTTGCCATAGACCTTGTAAAACAAATAGATAATTTGAACAAAGGCATTTATGTAGAAGATGATATTGTAGAGGGTGTAAAAACAGATTTCAGCATTGGCATAGCTGGTTATCCAGAAAAACATTTTGAAGCACCTAATTTGGAAATAGATATTATGTACACCAAAGAAAAAATGAATGCAGGTGCAGACTATATCACTACACAAATGTTCTTTAATAATGCTAAGTATTTTGAATATTTAGAAGCCTTAAAAGCAGCTAATATTAATATGCCTGTAATAGCAGGCTTGAAACCTATCTCTACTAAAAAGCAATTGAGCATATTGCCTTCTGTGTTTCATGTAGATTTGCCTACAGAATTAAGTATGGAAATTATGAAGTGCAAAACAGATAAAGATGTGGAGCAAGTAGGCGAAGATTGGCTAGTAATGCAATGCAAAGAATTGATTGCAAAAAAAGCACCTGTTGTGCATTTTTACACCTTGGGCAAACCTCAAATTGTGTACAATGTAATGAAAAGGATTTTATAAT
>Ga0114967_10001335_pt1 | contig 20631 bp, 39 predicted proteins | sample M_130628_MF_Meta_FD_92639 | JGI IMG/M metagenome (GOLD analysis project Ga0114967, IMG submission 92639) | Freshwater microbial communities from Lake Montjoie, Canada to study carbon cycling - M_130628_MF_MetaG | ecosystem: Environmental > Aquatic > Freshwater > Lake | place: Lake Montjoie... | reverse complement strand
TGACTTTTGATAAAACTCAGGTTGACAAGGAATAAATAAAAGCATATAATTGACACTGTTATGAAAAACTTCACACTATCACTCTTATCCAAGCACGAACAGATGTGCCCGGTCGCCATCACATGGCTGGGCTCGGTATCATATATTCGTGCATTCGAGAATAGTGATACCCGGGGGTCTGAGTAGACTGAGTCGTAAGATTCAAATACACAGACCCTGGCTCGAAAGACCCAGGGTTTGTCTTTAAGTGAAACAGGAATACAGGAGAGTTGACAACAAATTGAAAGCACTGTATAATAAGGCGCTAGGGAATTAAAACACCCGGCAAAGTGTGATAAGAGGGAACGAGGCCCTCGCTCTGCACTTTAAACAATGGAGCAAACGGGCGTGTTAGGGGCATAAAATCTGTGGCGGGAACGCAGAGAGTCAGATCCTAATAGTAAAGTACATTGGTGGTCAGTGTGCTTTACTATACACATTTTTTACAAAAAAAGTGTGTACAGAGAAACATGCTATGATCTAATCTGAAGTCCAAACATCCGATGCGGACAGAACCTGTGTGTTGATTATGCTGCACACTTCGCAGCACGGAGCCAGGATAGCGTGTTTCTCTGTACTTACATTTAATAAGTCTGGTTCGTCTATCGGTTGAGGACGCTGCCCTTTCAAGGCGGAAAGACGGGTTCGATTCCCGTACCGGGCACCAAATAATCTCTCCCTAGTTCATGTTGGCAGAACACTGGTCTCCAAAACCAGAGAGCGCGGATCGTCACCGTGGGGGGAGGCCATTTTACTGTCTGTGAATATCTCACAGATGACTAGCAAAACATAAGTAAATCGCGGGATGGGAAAGCAGTAATCCGCTTGGCTCATAACCAAGAGATCGGCAGTGCGAGTCTGCCTCCCGCAACCAAATTCAATTCCTCAGTAGCTCAGTGGTAGTAGCAGTTGACTGTTAATCAATTGGTCGGTGGTTCGATCCCATCCTGAGGAGCCACACATACTGCACAGATACCAAAGAGGCCTAATGGCATGGATTGCAAATCCGTTGTTCGTGAGTTCGAATCTCACTCTGTGCTCCAAACTTGACACAACGGAAGCGTGGCCGAGCGGTTGATGGCTCTAGTCCTGAAAACTAGCGATCCTGAAAAGGGTCCGTGAGTTCGAATCTCACCGCTTCTACCAGTTACTGGTTGACAATTAAATCCAAGTACACTATACTAGAGTCATGTTGTTGGTAACTCAGCAACAGCTCTTTAAAAACATAGATAAAAATTACATAGTTTTAAGTTAAAATCTATGTCTACCAGATAAATACTTATAACAGGAGATTGATATGTTATGTGAGTATGGATGTGGTAAGATATCAAATTTTACATTGAAGAATGGTAAGAATTGTTGTAGTAAAAGACCTGCAGGGTGTGATGTGCTGAAAAAAATTAATTCAGATAAAACTAAATTAGTTTATGATACTGGTAAAAGATCACCAATGTCTGAAGTATACAAGTTATTACCGCAGGAAACTAAAGATGCAATGAATTGGGCAAAGGGAAATTATTCCAGAACATTATTTGAGTATAATGGTACAGGAAATCACAAAGCAGCTTTGCTCCAAGAAAGAGGACATAGATGCGAGGATTGCGGATTAACTGAATGGAAGTCAGTTAGTATACCTCTAGAATTAGAACACGTCGACGGTAATAATTGCAATAACGTTAAGGATAATCTTAAGTTATTGTGTTGTAATTGTCACGCACTAACTTCTACTTGGAGAGGTAGAAATATCAATTCAGGAAAAGTAAAAGTTAGTGATCAAATGCTGTTGACAGCATACGCTAAGTGTCGTAACATACGACAATCGTTGATAGAAGTAGGTTTAGCTGCAAAGGGCGGGAACTACAGTAGGATGAAGAAATTAATTGCTCCGATGGTGAAATAGGTAAACACAAGAGACTTGAGAGTAAAATTTGAGTGCCTTGAGGGAAATCTCAGGAGCAGAACCCGTCAAATTCGGTGAAGGCTGTAAAATGCTAATACCGAGCGAAGCTTAGTGAGAAATTACTTTGAACGTGTAGAGACTAGACGGCGGGCATCTAAGGTAGTAATACTATGATGAAGGTATAGTCCAGACCACCAAACCGAAAGGGTAGTGAAAACTATAGTGGTAAGAAAATCTCTCGCTTAACGGCATGCCGGTTCGATTCCGGCTCGGAGCACCAAACATATATACAGGGGTTTCGCCAAGTTGGTAAGGCATCGGATTTTGATTCCGACATGCGGTGGTTCGAATCCATCAACCCCTACCAAAATTTAGGTCTCAAAGTGTTCATGGACGCATACATGCCTGTCACGCATGAGGAAGGGGATCGTTACCCCTTGGGACCGCCAACTTTTCAATGGTGTTGTTAGTGTAGTGGTTGCACAACTGTCTGTGAAACAGTTAGAGAGGGTTCAATTCCCCACTTCACCCCAACCCTGTTTTATACCCGGTTAGCTCAAAGGTAGAGCAAACGACTGATAATCGTTAGACAGAGGATCGTTACCTTTACCGGGTACCATAAGTGTATGCTGCTTTAGCTGATGTGGTCATAGCGCCGGTGTTTTGTATAAATAAGTATATGAAAAACTATCACCAACTAAACGACAAATGGATGTGCAAAGAATGCCAGCGTGAATTTAACAGCAGGCAGGCAACTACTTCGCATATCTACAGAACGCATACAAATCCTGGAATATCCTTTGGAGGACATCAAATAGGAAAGCCTGCTTGGAACAAAGGACTAACAGGTGTTCAGATTCCATGGAACATAGGGTTGCCTGGAACATTCAAGGGAAAAAAACATACCGAAGAGACTAAACGTAAGATCAGTCAAAAGTTATCTATCAATAACAAAGGTGGTAGAGCTAAATGGTATGAAGTTGCAGGGCAAAAAGTTCAAGGCACCTGGGAAAGAAATGTTGCCCTAAAGTTTGAGGAGTTAGGAATAGAGTGGAAAAAACTTAAAACTAACAGAGATGTATTAGAGTATGTAATGGATGATAAAGTCCGTTGTTATACTCCAGATTTCTTTCTACCAGCATACAATGTATTCTTAGAAGTTAAAGGACATTGGTGGGGCAGAGATAGAGAAAAGATGGATATTGTTCTTAAAACATATCCAGACAAAAATATTGTCATTGTTGAAAAAGAACAATACGAAAAGTTTTTGGGGGGTGAGCTAGTCTGGTGATTTCAGCGACTGCCTGAAGAGCAGTAGAACTAGGTTCAATTCCTAGACCTCCTACCAAATATGCAACCGGTGAAGTAGGTTCAATTCCACGAGGCAGCACCAGAGTATGGATTAGAGTTTCTCGCCTCGATCCAGCCCTGGTATAATTGCAGTGCCAGATCGACTTGAGCGGGTATCTCGAGATAGTTCATCAATTTAGTGTACTCGTCTAAGAAGTTACTTTCTCCTATGAAATAATTGTCTAAGTTGATTATGTACGGATCGTGGTCCCTGGTGAATTGAGAATTCTCGATTTCCTCATTGGGACGCACAAATGGAAAGTTTCCGTTTTTAATTTTGAACTCGTCAACAACTGACTGATACTTTGCGCTAACTAAAATTTGCAAGTGTCTAATTTGACAGTCTGATTGACAAATTTTGTTTTGTATCAGTTTGTAAACGTAAGGATTACTATACCGGTGATGGGCCGGCGGTTGATAAAACTCATGCGGATGCTCACAAAAATTATAATGAGTATACTTTGAGTTTAAAAACTCAGTGTACGCCCGATCAGTAATAGAACTAAAAAATTTTTGATGATGATCTTTCCAAGATCCATGCAGTGTATATAAATTTTTAAAAGAATACAAATTCAATCGTTCAGTGCTAATATCGGTTATTAGTCCTCCTAAAGGTATATGTGGACGAGTACTCAAGTGCAAGGATGTCAAAAACTGTGTAAACTTGCCAGCACTGCCAGGCAAGTAGATAAACACATTTATATATTTCATGGGCCGGGCCGATATGACTAATTGATTAAACTTACTACAGTATCGGCTAGAGTTAGATGAGATCGAATACCACAATGTGATAAATCTCTAGCCAGGTCTAAACCGGGTAGACAGTCTAGGTGCAAAGATATAAATTTGCAACTATTTAAATTGCAAATTTGCTCAAGAGCAAAAGTATTCTTTTGAGAATTTAGCCAGCAGTTAGCTTCAACATATATCCATTGGTCATAAAACCCTAACACACACTTGTCCGGGGTCATTGGTGTTAAGAAAGTTATATCATGTTCTTTTACTAGCTCTAATCTGTGTATATTTGGTACTAAAAATACCACTATCTTTGGTAAGAGCCGGGGAATCCAATGCGACCCTAAACGGTATGCAGTGTCTGCACTACCACCACCTTGTCCAAGATTGTAACATTTTAAATTTAATTTTTCAGCCACTAGTGTTGGCCAGGTGTGCTCGAGCGGTACTCCAATCCCGACAGTATGGCTGCAACCCAGGAATAAAATGCTAGGATCAGATGTAAACTCGTTGCACCTGAAAGCGTGGCTGTTAAATTTATAAGTGATCTCTTTGTTGATCCATCCGTTACGCTCTAGCACAGCACGATTTGATCGCAAGTTGTCCCGGTACCGTTCTTTGGTATCCATTGGCAACCAGTGCACAGTTTGATTGGCCAACGAACCGCTGTTGAAGTTGTTACTGTAACAGGAATCGTAATTTATTTTCATCGAGATATTTATTTGTGTAAGAATGCGGACGTGATGTAATTGGTAGCCATGCGAGTCTTAGAAGCTCGTGCCTTGTGCGTGAGAGTTCGAGTCTCTCCGTCCGCACCATGGGATATATAGTAGTATATGACAAAATTATTATTAACCGGAGGCTGTAGTTTTAGTGAGTGCTACAGCGATCACATTGATACGTGGCCTAGACATCTTTATCGAGCACTGCAACCACATGGATACACCGAACATCGCAGTTCGGCTGTTGGCAGTCAAGGCAACGGATTAATCAGTCGCGGTATAATTTACAACGTGATCGATGCTCTTAAAACACATCGGCCACAAGATATCCTGGTGGGAGTAATGTGGTCCGGGGCCGATCGTCATGACTACCGATGTGATGATCCAGACATTTTGCACTTTGTTCAGGATCATGTAAACAACGGGTGGATGGAAAACCCTACCTCTTTTGTCAAAGGTGCAGATCGGCATTGGGTTATTCTCAATGCCAACTGGGCTAAGGCTCGCAACAGAGAAGCCGAAACACACTATCGAATGTTTTATGATACAGTAGGGGCTTCAATTTACAGCATAGAACATGTTTTGAGAACTCAGTGGTTTTTAAAATCGCAAGGGATTAGATATTTTTTCACTAATTATATCGATGATAACTTGGGGAGTCCCGAGACTCAGCAGCATATTGAAGTTGAGTACTTGATTGACAATATCGATCAGTCAAATTTATTACCAGTTACAAGTGAATATGCCTGGGTCCGAGATAACAGTAAACTGCTACACTTGTGGCCTGAAGAAGCGTTGACTCGGCCTTGCCATCCTGTTCATGAACATCACAAAGAATTTACAGACCAAGTTATTATGCCTTGGTTGCAGTCGAAAGAATATTTGCCTGTACCAGTAGAGCATTAGATACACCAAGTTCAAAAAAATATAAATGAGAATAATTCTAACATGAATCATATTGATTGGAAAAATTTTTATAAGAACATACGAGAGCCAGGCTGGCCGGATTGTGAGTCGTTTGACGATCTAGAAACTTTACCGATTCATATTCAACAAAAAATATTGTTTCAAAATCTAGGTTTTCTTTTTAAGAAAAATTTAGATTTTGTTCGTTCAAACGGGCCTATGTCAATACTAGCATCGACTCCAACCCAAGTCGAGACCTTGTGTTCCGAGCCAATGGTTGATTATTTTTTAGATGATAGTGACCTGGAACTAACTGAAGAAATATCTTTCCAAGGCATAAAACTAAAATATCACCCATCAATGGAATGCGGGGGCACAACAAGATCTCCTTTGTTTATCGAAATATTAAACATGATTGCGCCAGGTAAGATTTTTGATCATTGTTTAGATTGGTGCTCGGGTCCAGGATTTATCGGGTTTGGTATTCTAGGCCAAGGATTGTGTAATAAATTAGACCTAGCTGATATCTGGAAACCAGCCTTGAAGGCTGCTGAGTTAGTAAATCATAATTACAATGTTAACGTGCATCATATTAGACGATTGTCAGATATACAACCAATACAGTTGTACGATCTTGTAGTGGGGAATCCACCGTGGTTTTTTGGGAATTTATTGAATCAATCGTTAAACCAGTTCCGATTAACATGCGACCCTGGATTACAAATATTGAGAACATTCTTAATAGATGTAAAAAATTATCTTAGACCTGATGGTATACTAATTTTAGTTCAAGGGCAAACGTATACAGGTCCGGTTGATTTTTTAGATATAGTTGAACAAGCTGGATTACAAATGTCTCATGTAATAGTAGCCGGTGACCAATGGCATTGGTTTGTAATTATCGAACATAAAAAGCCAGGATAAATTTTAGAGAATACAAAAGCCTGGTTAGCTCAGGGGGAGAGCGCTTCGTTTACACCGAAGATGTCCGCGGTTCGAAACCGTGACCAGGTACCAACGTTTGGTCAGGTATCTTAAGAGGAAGTAGAGCCTCCCTCATAAGGAGGAATGTGGAGCTTCGAGTGCTCTCCTGACCACCAAGATAGTTTTATATGGGCGTGTAGTATAATGGGATTACGACGGCTTTGCAAGCCGTTTATGGGAGTTCGATTCTCCCCATGTCCACCATAGTTTTACAAAAGGAGAGCGGGCCGGACGGTAAGGCAACTGACTGCTAATCAGTAGAGTGTAGTAATATGTTCACAGGGTTCGATTCCCTGGCTCTCCGCCAAGTTTTTCGGTCTTTAGTTCAATGGATAGAATATGTGGCTTCGAACCATGTGATGGGAGTTCGATCCTCTCAGGACCGGCCAAGAGTTTTACTACACAATAGGAAATAGTATGTTAAAGGTAGATGTTCGAGAGGTCGAAGAATTCATGAGCCAGCAGGGCCCTAGTACTCGAGTCTACTTGGGTGCCGACAGCGAGCGGTTCAAGGTTAACGGTGTTTGGTGGGCCGAATACACAGTGGCTGTGGTCATACACATCAACGGTCGCAATGGTTGCAAGATCTTTGGAGAGACTTCCAAGGAACGCGACTACGATCAAAAGTACAATCGTCCCAGCATGCGTCTCATGAACGAGGTTTACCGGGTCAGCGAAATGTTTCAAAGGCTGCAGGAGGTACTGAAAGATCGAGAGGTCGAAGTACACCTGGATATTAATCCTAGCGAAATGCACGGATCCAGCTGTGTGGTGCAGCAAGCAATTGGGTACATACGCGGCACTTGCAACGTGATCCCCATGGTCAAGCCAGATGCTTTTGCTGCCAGTTATGCAGCAGATAGGCTAAAGAGCTTGCTGGCTGCTTGACATCTAATAACAGTTGTGCTATAATACATGAATGTATGCGGGGTTCGTATAGTGGTAATACCTTAGCCTTCCAAGCTAAAGCTAGGAGTTCGATTCTCCTACCCCGCTCCATAAATATAAATTAACCGAGGTCTTTGATGAATGTAACCCTTAGTCGTGGTATTGGTATTAACACTGAAAAATGCGTGGAAAATGCCGGCGGGAATCGATACAATCTGGTGTTGATTGCTTGCCACCGTGCTCGTGACATTGAACGGCATAACATCCAACGCCAGAAGCAGGCTTACGAGAATCCAATTGTGAGTGCCTTGTTGGACGTGCAAAACGGCACAGTTGGCGAAGAGTATCTCAAGCGAATTAGAGCGCCCAACAGGCGGGTATGATGTAATGGTAACCTGAAACTTTGCCAAGGTTTATTCGCGAGTTCGATTCTCGCTACCCGCTCCAGAATTCTGCCCATCGTTCAACGGATAGGACATGGTTCTTCTAAATCCAGAATGGGGGTTCGATTCCCTCTGGGCAGACCAACTTATATACAAGGATACACAACATGACCGAACAACAACAACGAGATGCTGCTATGGAAGAGTTCCTGGCCAAGGGTGGTAAGATTCAACAAGTGGCCACCGGAGTCAGCGGCCGGATCGAAGGTGTGAACTATTCAGCCTGGGGTGCACCTCGTAAAGCAGGTAGGCCCCCAAACGTGCCCGATGCATCTAAATCAGACAAAGCAACCACAGGTTAAGTGACTATTTTTAAATTTGGGTAAATAGTAAAAAGGATACATCATGAATTTCACTAAGTCAGTGTCTATTATTTGGAAAGTAGAAAAAACTAAGCTGTCACAGACATACAGTCAGGACTTGTCAGCAAAACTTCGTGCCATGTACGGAACTAAACAAACCGAGGTCAAGCCACACGTCCACTCGCCTGTTACAAGCGAGTGGAGATTCATTGATCAAGCTGCAGCCGATGAGTTTGTACTGTTTCTAAACACTCATACCGAATCTGCCGATTTTATCGAGTCTGTTGTTATCAACATCATCTAACCAACCAAGTTTGGATAACAGCGCGGTTGGTCCGCGCTTTTTCATGTCAGGCACGGTTGACAAGTAATTCAACTTGCCGTATAATGCTTGTATGCGTTAAGAGATTAACGCGCTCTTTAACAAGTCGATGAAAAACATGACTGTGAGGTCATATTGAAGCTCTGGTGTAAATGGGCACATCCCCCCAAGTACTAGTCTTGGAAAAACGGGGAAAGAACACGCGGCTCCAAAAGCAGATGCGAGTGAGTTTCAATATGATCTTACACACTGGGTTTGTAACTTAAAAGTAAAGTATCGGACTTTTAATCCGACTAAGAAGGAGCGTTACCTTCCAGACCTACCATAGACAAACACATTCTAAAACATAAAGATTTAGGATCATCAAGGGGTACTTTCAGCACATCCCCGAGTGTGTTTTTCTATGGTATGGAGGGTGGTATGTAGGTTGGTAACCATTCCAGCGAGGACCGGGATTCCCAAGCCAGCAACACTGGCTACCATATTGAAGCACATTATATCTGTTTCTCATGCCAAGTTAACTCTGTGCCGTTAAACTGAGAATTATAGTGTGTTTCAATATGGTAAGAAGGACTAATTACCCTTCCCCAGAATTGGGAGTCATGACCCGATGAATCCGTGATCATCTAATTGGTTAAGATAAGCTCTCGGGCGTTATGCAGGTTCGAACCCTGCTCACAATGGATTCCATATAGAAGTACATTATTCGCAGGAGGACAATGCTTCCGTAACTACTGGTAACTCAGCGTGAAACTGAGGTAGTGCGATTTCACTAGTGTACTTCTATATGGTATGTACAATGGACAGGTGGGTGAGTGGTTAAAACCAGGAGACTGTAAATCTCCCGCCTCTGGCTACGTAGGTTCGAATCCTACCCTGTCCACCAAAATTTTGCGGTCGCACCGCAAACGACCCAATACTCGGTCGTAACATCATGCATCCATTAGGTGAAAAGCCTATCCTTATTTGCCTCCATAGTTCAATGGATAGAACAGGCGCGTCCTAAGCGTTAGATATAGGTTCGATTCCTGTTGGCGGCACCATGACTCAAGTAAATAAACATCTAAGCCCTTTTAGCATAGTGGTACTGCAATCGCCTTGTAAGCGATAGAGCGTCTGTTCGATTCAGACAAGGGGCACCACATTATCTCGGTATGGTGAAATGGTATCACTCGACGTTTGGGACGTTGGAGCGTAGGTTCGATTCCTGCTACCGAGACCACAACTTATAATTGTATGCAACTTGCAACTCCACAGCTGGCTCTTAATCGTATTGTTGATCAGATTCCCAGTCAACATAAAAAAATTGTGTCTGTTAGCAGTGCTACCCCAGACCAAATTATAGAACGACTGGTCAAAATTGACAGCCATGATATTGTTGTGTTAAACAACGGAGATGTGTGGCGGTATGGCAATAACAGTGCCTTGCTAGATTTTTTTTCTAGCAGGCCTAATACTAAATTTTTGATCCAACACATAGGATACCACTATCAGCAGACTGCTGCCAATGTATGGGAATTTCCTGTCCCGTTTAGTTATCCAACTAATGTTGACCAGCAGTGCCCGATTAAATCTCCCAACATATCACATGGGTTTGCTTGCTTAAACAATCGACAAAAATTACATCGATTACTATTAGGATATCAGCTTTGGAAACACAATCTGCTGGATCATGTTATATACAGTCAAAATTTGATACCAAAAATCAACGGGACTTATATTTGGGGGCATGTGGAATTTCTACTAAAACAGTTGCCCGATATGGATAAATTTCTAACCAGTTTACCACGTCAATGGAAAGAACCACAGTCAGACTTTGCTAAAAATCACGAATTTAATGGGCACGATGCATACGATCAAGCATTTTCGTTCATTGTAACTGAAACAGAAACTGAATTCCGCGGAGTTGATTTTCGCTATCCATCCCCGGGTGTGACTGAGAAAACATTCAAGCCGGCGTTATCTGCACAAGTGCCAATTTATCTAGCAGCGCCTGGACACATGAAATTTTTAAAAAGTCATGGGCTTGAAACTTTTGACGACTTGGTGCCTGCAGCATACGATCAGTGGAACACAGAAGAAAAAATATCAGCCATTATTGATATTGTACTACAGGGTCGAGATTATATCAAACAGTTTTACTTTGATCATATCAGAGAAATCAAATATAATCACCACAGGATCTCCAGTGGTGGGTTTGAAAATTCAATTGTCAATACTGCTTGTAATTTTATCGAATCAGAAACTGATCAGTGGAAACACGACTTACAAAGATAGATAATTAACACACATGAATGACCAACATCAGTACTTACTATTAGCTTTTAAAAATCTAAGACATCATGGAATCTCCTGGCAAACTTGGTTTGATATAAATCGAACCAACTATAAAATTATCAGTCCCGGTGACTCTGCACATGCCGACTTTTGCCTGGACCGGCCGTTAAAATGTGCAGCAACCTATAGCCGTATTCTCAAGTTTGATGTTTGGCACAATTTTGAAAATCAACGCCAGTATCTTGCAGCAAAAACCAAAGATCTAGACTGCGGTATTATAACCAATGCATATGATCCACAGTTTGATGCTCCGAATATTGTGTTTAATGATTTTTTGTTTAATCGAACCAAGGCGTATTATAGTCAATATCCATTCACACCAATGGTTAAAATTTGGTATCATGACAGTAACTTATCATATGTAAATGCCTTGCTGACCGACGGTGAAGAGAAGAAAAAAATATTTGTTGCACCAAACAAAACTTACAAGGGATGGCGCACTCGGAAATACAGAAGTTGTTTGGTTGATCATCTTAAATCATACGAACACTTGGGATATTTAGGCAATCATGATGATGATTCAACCAGGTATTTGTACAGTAATCGAGATTTTCCCGAGCACACGGTAGACGACCTTGATCAAGAAACAAGGCCTACCATTCACTCGGGATTCTTTTACGATCCGCCACACTCAGGATATTATAAAAACACTTTTATCAGCCTGTACGGAGAAACAGTTGAATTTGGCAGTTCAATTGCGGTTACTGAAAAAACGTATGATCCTTTGATCAAGGGACATTTTATTCTACCGTTCAGTTGCACAGGGTTTATCAAATATTTAAACATGAGTGGGATTAAATTTCCTGATTTCATCGACTACAGTTACGATAGCATCGCAGACAACGATGCTAGATTTCAGGCGTATGCTGCCGAGATTGACCGATTGATGGCATTTGATATTGACCATTGGCGACAGTTGTGGAAAGATAATCTCGGCCTGGTACATGCCAATCAACTTTGGTTTCATGATCGACCCTATGATCGAGTTGATCTAAAACAATTCTTGTAAATAAAGATATTAAGGATGTATATCTATGTTTTTGAAATCTAGTATTACCTATTTGATCAACTGTGTGGTATCTATGGTACCGGCTAAGCTTAAAAATCTAGTTGGTGCCGACAAAGTAGGGCATTTTGTTGCCGGCTTCTTAATCAGCGCAGTTTCAGTCTTGGTCTGTTACTTGGCAGGTGCGCCGGCACTGGCACCAATTGTATCCATGATGCTGCCAGCAGTGGTGGGAGCGGCCAAGGAGTTATCAGATTGGTTATCTAATCGTGCTGCTGTCCGTGTGGGACAGTTGCCTCCGCACGGTGTTGAGTTCCTGGACTTTGCAGCCACAGCCCTGGGTGGTGTTCCAATTTGGGTATTATTGCATTTGATCTGACTGCTTGACCATTAATTCCTGTTGTGCTATACTGTGTAACATATGCCCTGGATTCAGAACATCTCGCTAGAAGACATCAACCTGGGTCGCCACATCGAGCCCGGAGTCAACGCCATGTTGATTCAGATCATGGACCCACCTGGTGACTTCCCTGATCCGTTGCCCATGTTCAAGTTTAAAGAAACGCATCAGTTCCAGTTCCTTGATGTAGAGGAAACAGATCCGGTGCCGGATGAAGAAATGCGTTGCAGCTGGGCTCAGGCAGCCCAGCTGGTGCAACTGTTACAGAGTGCCTTGGCCAATCGAATGCATGTGATAGTGCACTGCCACGCAGGTGTGTGCAGGAGTGGCGCAGTGGCCGAGGTTGGTGTCATGCTGGGCTTTGATGATGCCGAAGCTTTTCGCAGCCCTAACCTGTTGGTCAAGCACCGCATGCTGGCCGCCCTGGGCTGGCCCTACGACAAACACGAGCCCTGCACCATAAACGGCGTCCGGTTCAGCGGTTGACCATTAATTCCTGTTGTGCTATAATGTATTTACTGTAGCAAAACGGAGCACGAAATGGCTTATATTCTTTTTCATCGCACTACCGGCCAGCGCATCAAGAGCTATCCTACACTGAGCGGCGCTCGGCGCGGCATGACAGTTTCCAACAAGAACGCAGGTTGGGAAATGGTGTGCAAAGTGTGGTACGGTGCAGTTGAGAGCCAGCATGGTCGCTGCTGTAATGTACGGCCGGCCTCGTATGGGGCGGCTCCGTACAGCCTGGCACACGAAGCTGATTACCAAAAGCTTTACGGCAACCAGACTCGGACTGTGCATAACTTGATGACCGGTGCGCTGGTAGAAGAAGACATCAACACCCCGTTCGCTTGCAGTGTGTCTAGCGAAGCATACTGGAGCAGCTGACATGAAAACACGGATTGAGATCCTGGCTGAACAGGCCACAGAAATAGATCCCAATGCGCCGGAAGGTGCTGTTGGACCCGGAGTGTTTAACAAAGAAAAGTTTGCCGAACTGCTCATACGCGAGTGCGCCGAGGTTGGTGCGTACTATGGCGGCAACGTTCGATATTTGATCCTTGATAACTTTGGACTCAGGCCGTGACTCAAAATCAACAACTGTTTATCAACAGCATCTGCACTGCTATAGTGGCCGGGGATTTTGCCATGTTCACTAACCCGGCCAATTGCGGCGCTAACTTTAAGTGGGACGAGTTTCCTGACATGATGGCAGAACGGTGTCGCACTGATATCTTTATGTATGTCAAGTTGACCAAGAAGAACACTGCAGAAGTGCAGGCTCATGCTGAACTAGTTGGACGCGGTCGGGCTACCGAATTACTGTGGAGAGCGAGGACGGTATGAAAGAAAGAATTATGGAATATGCTGAACAGGCTAGGCTACATGCTACTATCGTACATCCAGACACTCACGATATCAAAGTGTGGGGGGAATTGTATCACGCCAAGTTCGCCGAACTAATCGTTCGCGAATGTATCAGCAAGATTGAGAATGAAGCTGAACAATATGCGGCCCCTGTGTGGGCAGTTGAACTGGTGAATGATATCAAGGAAACGTTCGGAGTTGAAGAATGAACAACCACATTAAACAACTGGCTGAACAAGTTGGCCTAGGTCAGGAACGATGGAACACGACCGAACAGTTTAATTCTTTTCTAGCAAGATTCTCCGAGTTGATTATTCAGGAATGCCTCGACAAGATTGAAACCTATCGTATACCTTACGGGAACAGTGCCGCAGGTGAGATGGCAGCTGAATGGACATACGATGCGCTGAAAGATATTAGGAACGACATCAAGGAAACGTTCGGAGTTGACGAATGAACAAACACTGTAAAGGCTGCAAGTCGCATCATAACGCAGGACATCCGCCTGGATCAAATTTAGGCAAGACATACAATAACTGGTGCGTAAAGTATAGTCGCTGTGCTGGTAAGGCCGTTGGCGAATGTAAACTCAAGGGTGGCAAGACATTATGAAAGAAGAAATTAAACTGATGTGGGCTGATCCCCGCTTTCAGGTCTTGGCCAATGTGCTACACCTTCTTGAAGGCAGTAGGATCTGGGGCGGGCAGGATTGGCATTATAACCCTATTCATCCTGCTAAGTACCTCTCAGTCAGGGATCAGGTTCGCAAGGCACTGGACGACGTTAAGGCCGAGTACGGAGTTGAAGAATGAACGAACGAATCACGGCAATTATGCAAAAGTGCTTTGACATCTCTATTGATCAACGAGGCCGTGAAGAATGTACCGCGGACTACACCAACATCCAGATGTTTGTTCAACTCATTGTTCAGGAATGTGTCAAAGATATTGAAACTGCTGCTTATCAAGATTCGTGTGAGGACTGGGAGTATGGTTATAACTCTGGGTTAAACAAAGCAAAAGAGTTGATCGCAAAACATTTCGGAGTTGAAGAATGATTGAAGATCGTATGATTGACGATAAGATTTCATTGAAAGACTTACTAGCACAGGCTATATGTCTTGGCGTTAAGGCCGGTCGTGGAGAACTTGATTACACCCGCCATGGTGCTTGGCATATCGCCGGTGACATCCTGAACGAGACGGAAGAAATTCTAAGTCACCGTGAACGCATAATGGGCTTTAGAACTATATCTGTTCAAATGGTAGAAAAATTAAATCTTTTGGTAGATCAAGAATGATTGAACAAAAATTAGTAGGCAGGCAGTATGTCAACCAGGAAGATGCTAAATGTATTGACTGTAGGCAGCCCTTCAAGTTTGGTATAAACATCTTTACTCCAGAAGGGCATCGTGAGATTGGTATATCCGGCACTTGCGAGAATTGCTTTGATAGTTACTTTGAGGATGAAGAATAATGGGCAGCGGATCTAAGTTTAGTATTAGTAGGTTTAGTGGATTTGGTCTTGCAGTAATAATTGATCGGTTCCCTCACAACGTATCAATTACTATCCTAGTTGCGTGTTTTGCAATTTACATGGGCTTTGGTAAGGGGTATGACGAATGAACAAACGAATTTGCAAGATTGCCCAAGAGACCGATGCCTGGTGTGACCAACGCTACTTGGGTGAGGACTCATATAATATTGAGTGGGAGACTAAGTTCGCCGAGTTGATTGTGCAGGAATGTTTGGGTATTGTTAATAGACACGAGTACAGTTATCACGAAGCCGACCCACTTTGGGAAACTGCACAATTGATTAAAGAACATTTCGGAGTTACGGAATGATTGAACTTACACCAGACGAACACAAGATACTAGTTGATGCTATTCAGGATTCTGCCACTGTTGTACATAAAGGACGAAAAGATATGAACGAACGAATTAGAGAACTTGCTGTACAATCTGGCATGTCAAAACTAGTTGACTCTTGGGAGTATGAGCGGTTCGCCGAACTTATTATTCGGGAATGTGCAAGGGTTGCAGTTGCAACACCTTGTCCAATCACAGATGAAGTCAGCCTGCAGTCTCAGGGACACACTTGGGACATGGCCTGCGTTGAATCGGGGCGGGCTATTAAACAACATTTTAAGGATCAGTAATGAACGAACGAATTAAACAACTTGCTGAAGATGCCTGGGATGCTACTGCGGTAAGTTCAGACTTTGGGCACCCCGTATCATTTGCTGAAAAGTTCGCCAAACTTATTATTCAGGAATGTTGCGACCAAGTTAGAGAAATTGATGCGATGGAAATCAGAAAACATTTTGGCATCACACCCAACCATCACGCTGCATCAGAATGGCCGAGAGAACTATAATGAAAATAACTAAAAACGAGGTAGAAAGAATATTAGAGGTTATATCACAGTTTCCAGAAGTTGATCAATTTGAGTTGGATCAAGACAATAGTTCTGGAATTGGGTCACTAACTACTTTAATTGTTGATACCACCATAAATGGTATTAAGGGTAAATTCACGATTGAAATTTCTAATTTAGAGGATTGGTAATGAAATATATTTTGATAATTTCGCTAGTGTTACTAACAGGATGTGGGCCATATGCCAAAGAAACACGCTGGCCTGTTATGCCTGAAGGATTACAAGATTGTAAAATCTATAATCTATCAGATGGTAATGGTCATGCGATTACAGTTGCTCGTTGTCCACTATCAGCAACAACAGTGAAGAATTCAAATAAGACTCCCTCAACCTCTATCACCATTGATAGTACGGAGTCGACAAAATGACTGTTATTAAAACTAGTCTTGCAGAAGTAATGAATGATGATCCTAATAGTCCATTTTGGAAGAGGATTAGTTCTACTCCGGCATTCAAAAAGTTTGAAAAAGAACTTGACAACATCATGTCGTTCAGTGTAAAATACAATAAACCGTATAACAAACTTACACCTGAGGAATTAAGAAATGAATCAAATAATCCGTGAAGCATTTGAAGCATACACCCTGCCAAACTTCCGTAACAATGATGAATCCTATGATGATACCATAGAAGATCATTGGCAAACTTTTCAAGAAGGTTGGGAAGCTGCAATAAAATTTATTCAGGAAAAGAAAAACAATAACTACACTGATATTCTCAGTACAGGGGGTTATGATGCAAGGAATGCTTAACGAACTGGTTGATGAAGCAAGGAAATATGCTTATAATGCAACTAAAGATTATAGCGGAGATGAACCAATTGGGTTTATGGATTATTACACTGAGAAACTAGCCGAGTGGCCAAAGGAACTATAATGCACCTAACTAGAACTGACGTCGCAAAGATTTACGAGATCATGAGCTACTTTCCGGATGTGAGCCGCTTCGAGATCAATCAGGACGGAGAGTCCGGGATTGGCGTCGTGACCACCATGACCATGTTTGCCATAGTGAATGGATACGAAGGTAAGTTTACTGTTGAAATTTCTGGAACAGAGAATTGGTAATGAAGATTCAATTTGACAAGAAAACCATGCCTGATGCGCTGTACAATGCACTGCTGCAACACTTTGTGAACGAGGCAGTGGGCTTGGGCGTGGAAGTAAACAAGTTTACCCAATTCAACAACTGGGTAGTAGAGTGCGAAGTTGATGCAAAGAAACCGGTTCAGTAACATCATCTAATAATGTAGGCGCAGTTAAGTGCGCCAGCATAGTACTAAATATTGGTACTATGAAAAAAATACTTGCTCTGATTCTCCTGCTGTGTTCAGCTGTTGTTTATGCTCAACCGTCAACTGTGGGACCAGTTGACATTGCTGCAATTAAAAAGCGGAATGTTTTAGTTGTTGCCATGAACAAGAAAGACTCCCCGCCATTCTTCAGTGGCGAGGGAGACAAGATCAGTGGCATCGACGTTGAGCTTGCCCGTCGTATTGGCGAGGTACTGGGTGTTCCGGTACAGTTCCGTAGAGATGCAGAAAGCTTTTCCGAAGTAGTAGAACAGGTCAAAACAGGCGGTGCTGACCTTGCTGTCAGCAAGCTGTCAATTACCGGGCCCAGACTGTTGGCTGTTAGATTTAGTGTGCCCTACATTAAACTCAAGCAGGCAATGATTGTTAACCGCATATGGTTAAGTCAAAACAGCAAGAATCGCGAAACCTACGAGGTGCTGCGAAACATCAGTGGCCGCGTGGCCTTCATTCGCAACAGCAGTTATGATACCTTTGCACGGGCCAACTTTCCACGTGCCATATACGTGCCCGAAGATAGCTGGGACAAGATAATCAACGATGTCATGAGTGGCAGAATAGCTGCCGGTTACCGTGATGAGTTTGAGATCAAGAAGATCAGCTTTGAAAAGCCCGATGCTACTCTCAGCACAAAAACAGTCACCATATCCGACTCTGTGGACAACATTGCTGTTGCTGTACCATATAATTCCTCACAATTGTTATCTGTTGTAGACTACATCATCACCAATGAGTTCAGCAACATTGATACAAAGAAGTTGATGGATCGCTACAAAGCCGAATCCAAGAAATAAGGAAACAATATGAAAATAAGAATAAAAAGTGTATTAGTTAGTCCTTGGACCATATTAGCTTCAATCTTACTGGGTGTGGTGGCCGGAGTTTATTATCCGCACTTTAGCTTGACCTTTGAAAGTATTGGCAGCATCTACATCAGCTTGCTAAAGGTAGTGGTGCTGCCGTTCCTGCTGGCCACTATCTTGGTTGGTGTGATCACTCTGCTGCAAAAAGAAGGCAGCATGTCGATGATTCACAAAATCATCACTGGATTCCTGATCAGCATGTTTATAGCATCTGCTATCGGTATGGCAGCGGTACTGGCAACCGGTACCGAAATGACCCCGCAGAAGAAAACTCAGTTAGGTGCATTGATCAACAACAAAGACAGTGGCATAGACTTGAACATCACGCTCAAGGAACCAATGCCCAAGGCCGCAGTTGACGCCGGACACATTGCTGATAAGTTTATCCCGGACAACATATTCAAGAGCCTGAACATGGGCGAAAGTCTCAAGGTAGTGGTGTTTTGTTTGATATTTGGTATTGCTCTTGGTAACATCAAAACAGCCGGGCAACAGATGTTGGTAGATGTGCTGAAAAGCATTCAAGAAGCCAGTATCAGCATATTCAAATTCCTAAACTACTTCTTGCCAATAGCACTGCTAGCAATGATCAGTAGTCAAGTCAGCAAGGTCGGGGTAGGTATATTCTTGACCATGTTTGAATTTATCTACCAACAGGCACTCGCAGGCACAGTGTTGATAGTGGTGGCAACCGTGGTGATTTGGATGCGATCAAAGACCACTATTATGGAAGTGATCAATGCTACAAAAGAAACACTGATAGTAGCTGCCACATCAAGAAGTTCACTAGCCAGCATACCGTATGCGCAAGAAGGATTACAGCGATTAAAGTTCAACCGAGCCGGTGTTGAGTTAATGGTGCCACTAAGCTTTACTGTGAACAGAATAGGCAGCATCATGTATTATGCCATTGCCACAGTGTTTATTGCCAACATTTACAATACTGACCTGGGTGTGACCGGACTGCTGGTAGTGCTGTTTGGTAGTATCTTAGCCGGACTTGCCAGTGCAGGAACCACTGGTATACTCACAGTGGCAACAGTAGCAGTGGTGTGTGACCTGCTTAGATTGCCAAGCGAAGCTGTACTGATTCTGCTAATTGCAGTTGATCCACTCATGGACATGATCCGAACCGCAAGCCATGTGCACGGCAACGTAGCAGTCACTGCGTATGTGTGTGACTTGGAGCCCAAAGATGGAATCAATTAAGAATTTTATTCTTAGTCTTCTGACCTGGGTAGGCGACAGCCCACTCAGGCTTTTCTCTGTAATTTTACTATGCACCTTGTCGGCCGCTGGTTGGTTTTTGTACACAGAGAAGGATGCGTTTATGTCATCTTACCGAGCACAGCAGGCCTTGCCCAAGATGAACGGCAACTACGAATCAACTGCTAGTTTTATCCTAAAGAACTCTACTGCTGAATTAGTGGCCATTTATGATGTCAACACCTTGTTGAACACCCGTAAACTGGTATACTTTACCACCAGAAGCAGTGGGCGTGACAAGATCAATGATGGTACTGATGTGGGATTGTTGACTAAAAACTACGAAAACAACAACGATGTTATCAGTCTCATGTCCGGCAAGATACCGTGCAGTCCTTACCTTCGTCCGCAGAGTTATATGGGATTTGTGTATAAAGAACACGGCGTTGAGTTTATGTGTAGAGTCAGTGTTCCGCCCGAAGCCGGCACCTATATAGGTCAAATATCTGTGGGGTGGCGAGCAGTTGTGGCAGATCCGGCTGAATCACAGACCATACTGCTGATTGCAGCAGGCTTGCTTTTTGGGCACAAATAACGCTTGACAAGCAATTAGATTTCTGCTATAATATATAAATGACAACTACTGCAATCCCGGCTAATGGAGTCGAGGGCGTGTTGATCTGGGTTCACGGCCTAGACAGATTTATGTTTAGAGTTTACAATCCAGATCACACATTCAAAGATTACGACATCGACCATAATGACCTCTGCGTGACCATCAAAGATCAAGACGCTTACTTTTATGAACACAACAACGGATTGCTGACTCTGGATCACAGTCCCGAAACACTAGGAAAAACTTATGAATGATACATTAGTATATGAACAATACCGATCAGTTAGTGAAATTAACGATGCAATGATCCGAGTGTACAACAACATGGCATTGGCAGTAGTCAATTCCATGCTTGTTAGTTATGTAATTAGTTCAAGTCCTGCACTCATGGCCTTTCTATTTACAGGACTGATGAAATGGATTGTTATATTTGCACCAATTGTTGCGGTTTTTGTTGTGGGTTACTTTATCGATAAAGTTAGCAAATCTGGTG
>Ga0114967_10001333_pt1 | contig 20635 bp, 17 predicted proteins | sample M_130628_MF_Meta_FD_92639 | JGI IMG/M metagenome (GOLD analysis project Ga0114967, IMG submission 92639) | Freshwater microbial communities from Lake Montjoie, Canada to study carbon cycling - M_130628_MF_MetaG | ecosystem: Environmental > Aquatic > Freshwater > Lake | place: Lake Montjoie... | reverse complement strand
GCCGGATATTTTCCATTAAACCTAAAAAGGACGCTGAACGGCCACAGCCGTAGCACAGCGGAGACAGCCGAAGGCAAATGGCACGGATATGACTGATAATCACAGATTTATGGAAATAGACGCCCTCACTTGCAGGGTGACCATCAGATTTGGGCGGGATCTTCCCAAGTTACTGATTTTGTGTCCTTTGTGTCGTTGCCTGCGGCTCCCTGCGGGTCTGTTCAAATTCCACTGCCGCTTTTAGGGTAAGGACGGAAGGGACGGTAGCCGGCTCTTCCGGCCCTGGAGCCCCTTTCGTCTCATCGGTCCCTTTGGAAACCATCAGATCCAGCGACACCACCCCGGTCCCGGCACCGCGCTTCTGCGCCTTGGCCGCCGCCCAGGCATTGGCATCCAGATTTTTCGAGGCCGCCAGCAGCAGCGTGCGGAACTTCCCCCCACGCCGGATCCGCCGTTTCCAGGAGCCGCCCATCCATCAAGCGCACAAAAAACTCCTGCGCCAGGTCCTGGGCGTCCTCCACCGGCCGCCCACTGCGCCGCAGAAATGCATAAAGCGGATACCAATACTCCCGACACAAGGCTCCCAGCGCCACCCGCCGCTGCGACTCATCGCCCTCCCGCGCCCGCAACACCAGACTCCAACGCGTCGCTTCGAATTGGGTGCCCCGGTGATCCATGTTGCGGGCCTGTTGTGCCGTCTCCCCTTCTCAGACACCCCGCCCGGTTTGCCAACCACGGAATGCAGCCAACTTTCCATTCTCCGGGAAGCCCTATCGGGCGGCCTCCGGTTTGGCGCGGCTTTCCAGCTTCTCCAGCTTTTTCTGAAGTTCCTCCGTTTTCTGCGTGAGGGCTTCCACCTTTTTCCAGGCCTGCTGGGTCTGCACCGGAGCCGTGAGGGCAGCTTCGATTTTGCCAATGGCTTCGGCGGCTTCGCTGGAAGCGGGATCGCGTTTTACCAAAGCCAGGCCGCGCAGGGCGGGGAGGGAGCGGGGATCGCCCAGCACGCCGAGGGCGCGGGCGGCATCGGTGCGCACGGCCTGGCGGTGATCGGCAAGGGAGGTGGCCAGGAAGGGCTGAATGTCAGGGTCTTTGGTGTCGCGGCTGAGATAGGCAATGGTCTGGAGCACCTGACCAAAAGTGCGCTGGTTCATCCTGCCGGCGGCCTGGGTGAGCCAGGCGCGGATGGCGGGCACGGCGTCAATGCGGTTTTGGCCCTGGAGGGCTTTGACGGCGGCGGCAGCGGTGAGTTCGTGATAGGACGGAACGCTCAGCCACGGCAACAGATCCTGCGCGGGCCAGGCGGCGAAGCTGCCAATGATTTTGACGAGAATGTCCGGGTTTTTCTCGGTGGTGGAAAGCGCCACGAGGGCGGCGTGGGATTCCGGATGATAGAGGGAGGCAACGCCTTCCACGGCAGCCACGCGGACGCGTTCATCTTCCTGGCTGAGTTGGGCGATGAGCAGGGCGCGGGCGGCGGGGCTGCCGATTTTGGTGAGGGCCTGGATCGCTTCCACGCGGATGGCGTGGTGGGCGTCCTGCGCGGCGGTTTCGCCCAGTTGTTTGGCGGTGGCGTCGTCCTTCTTTTCCGCCAGCATTTCCAAGGCACGCCAGCGGCTTTCGAAGTCGGCCTTCAGTTGGTTTTTCAGCAGCTCGGCAGGCGGGTTGAAGTCCCACTTGGCCAGGACGGTGAAGTCAGGGTCCGGACGCACCATTTCCGGCTGGGCGGGAAGTGTAAAATAGAAGTCCTCCTCGGCTTTGCTGAGGGTGACCGTGAAGTCGCGGATTTCGGTTTTGCCATCAACAGGCATGGCGAAGCGGACGGGGAGCGGCAGGCGAAAGAGGAGGACTTCGCTATCCACTTTCTGGGTCTGGCGGATGGTGAGTTTGGCCTGCTTCTGATCCGCATCCCAGGCGTAATCGGCTTTCAATTCCGGCACGCCGCCGTGGTGGACCCATTGGTCAAAGAACTGGTCGAGGGAACGTCCGCTGACTTCCTCGAAGATTTCCTGGAGGTCGTCTGTGGTGACAATGCCATTGCGGTGGCGCTCAATGTAAACGCGGATGGCTTTTTGATAGAGGGACTTGCCCAGCTGGCTGCGGAGCATGTGGAGGACCCACGCGCCTTTCGGATAGGCGCGGCTGTCGAACTGCTGCATCGGATCGCCGTAGTCGCGCCAGACGATGGGGCGGCGGTCATTGCTGTTGATCACAGCCTCAGCAGCCTTGTGCAGGCCGGCGAGTAAACCATCACGGCCGTTTTTGGCTTCCTCGTAAAGGAGCGTGTAATAGCTGGCAAAGCCTTCATTCAGCCACAGGTGGGACCAGTCGCGGCAGGTCATCAGGTCACCAAACCACTGGTGCGCCATCTCGTGGGCGTCCAGGCCGTGGAGGGAGTCGAGTTTGCCCGTGGTTTCCGGAAAGAGAAGGCTGCCGGCCATGAAGGAACAGCTGGTGTTTTCCATGCCACCGGCGAGGAAGTCGTGGCAGTAAACCTGAGCGTATTTATCCCAGGGGAAGGAGACGCCGATTTCCTCCTGGTAGAACTTCATGATCGCGGTGGTGTCGCGGAAAGCGAGGGCGGCCTGATCCTTCTCGGAAGGCGGGACCCACAGCGCCAGAGGCACCGGGCCGGCCTGGGCGATGAGCTTGTGGAAGTTCCCTGCGGCGAGGGCGATGAGGTAATTCACGTGGGGCTGGTCCTGCTTCCAATGCCACACCGTGAGGCCATCCGGGCCAGGCTGTGAGGAGACGAGGGAGCCGTTCGACATCACATCCATGCCGGCAGGGACGTGGCAGATGACCTCGCTGGAGAAGCGCTCATTCGGATAGTCATAACACGGAAACCAATAGCGGTGTTCCTCGGCCTCGCCCTGGGTCCAGACCTGGGTATCGCCCGCCGGGTAGCCCTGCTCCGGAGTGCGGAAGTGCAGGCCTTTTTCCGGCTGGCCGTGATAGGTGATTCTGACCGTGACGATGGTGCCGGGGGCGATTGGTTTGGTGAAGTGCACCAGCAATTGCTCATCCGTCACCTGCCGGTCCGCGACCTCCGCCGCTTCGGCAGAAATATGATCAATGCTCAGGCCAACCGAGTCCAGCGCGAGGGTAGTGAGCGGCTCCGCGATGGGCGTGAAGGAAAGGGTGACCGTGCCCGCCACCGTGCGGGCCTTGAAGTCCGGCGTCACCTCCAGGGCCAGATGCTGGATATCCACCAGGCGGTCCCTGGCATATTTCCGTCCGGGCTTCGTCTCTCCGCCCAGCGGCATAAAAAGGCCGTGCTTCGCGCAGTTGCCCCAGCAGTTCTGCTCCGCCGCTCCAGCGGACGACGTCAGGAAAGCAGAGGCGACAGCAGCAGAAAGGAGGGGCGTGAAGTGGGGGTTCATGCCCCCGCATACGCCAAGGGATCCAGTAAAGCAACGGGCGGTGACAGGAGCCGGGCATTTCTTCCATCATTGATCCTACCTGAAAACAGCTTGACCCGAATGGATAACTTAGCTCATGGCAAGGATTTCAGGGATCCGCTCAGTTTACGGCCTCCGGCGTCTTGCGGTAAGCCCAAGCAAGGCGACGCTGGAGAACGATAAAGAGGTTGGTTCGGGAATGAGAGCGATCTCATCGAGATTGAAGGAGAAATCAGCGGACCGGGCAACAAAGGTGATCGAAAAACTGGTGAGGGTAAGTTCTGTTGGAAAATGGGAGTAGGGCCAAAGGACTTCGCCAGCCGTAGTTAATCGATATGGGGAAAGACTGCTGTTGATCCCAAATTCAATGTCACCTTGTCCGGTAACACTGCTGAAAGTGAACAGGAAAGCATTTTGTCCCAGAAGATTTATGATTTGCCCGGCAGCAGCATAGTAAGTCAGCGTGAATTGTTGACCAATTGGCGCAAAAGCTGCCGCGCTGACGTCGTAGTGCATGAAGCCATCGGAAGGGAGCAAGCTCAAAATCCGGGCTCCTCCCCCACGGACCAAGACGCCTCTTCCACGAACAACGGGCGAGCCTATCGGGCTAAAACTACTAATAGGGTTATCCGCAGAGCTGCCATCCAATTCGAAGCCCCCTTCAGTGAAGGAGTCGATTACCACGACTTCTGCATGAAGGTTGGAGATTTGAAATACAGAAATGCAGAGGGCTGAGACCCACGGTTTTAATCCTTTCATGATGTTGGTTCACTGCCTCCGGCGTCTTGCGATGAACCCGGACAAGGCGACGCTGCAGAATGCTAAAGAGGTTGGTTCGGGAACAACGGCAATCTCATCCAGTATGAAAGAGAAATCCTCCGTTCGTGCCGTAAAACTAATATTGATTTGGTTCAGGTGGAGGTCGATGGGGATATTGGAATAATTCCAAAGCACTTCACCAGGACCGGTTAACCGCATCAGGGAAAGATTTCCATTAACGGTAATCCCCAAGTCGCCTTCACCGGTGAGGCTACTGAATTTCAGTAAAAACCCATTTTGCCCAAGTAGGTCGATTTTTTGACCGGATTTTGCGTAATAGGTCAAGAAAAGCGACTGCCCTACAGGCTCTGCCAACGAATTCCTGACATCATAGCTCATGGTTCCGCTTGAAGTGTTCAAGATGGAACTCCAAGCTCCACCTCCCCGGATTACTACTCCCCGACTTCCAGCCAAGGGAGATTCAATAGGACTATAGTTAGAAATAGGGCTGTCGGCGGGAGGACCATCCAAGCGAAAGCTGCCTTCCACAAAGGAATCGATTAAGACGGTCGAAGCATGACTCCTGTTTGCAGAAAGCAGAAAGAGACCGAGAAAGCAATTCAGCAGGATTGATTTTGTCATGGATTTTATATATTTAGGGTTGAACTGGAGTTGTTCTGATACTGCCTCCTTTGATGAAAATTGCAGAATCCCAATTAGCATCAATAACATCAGCTATGACGATGCGGACGTGGTGAATTTTACCAGAGGTCACAAGTGCGTGGGCTCGCAGCCGCACTGTCATTCCTTCATATTCAACCTGCTTTGATTGATTTGCAGGAGTGACTGTGGGATCGATATCCAAGTCGTCGTCAAGTCTATATAGCCATTATTGACCGTATTTACGCTAATAATATCAGAGCAATCGGGGAGTAGATTTACAACCACGCCATCCACAGTTGCCATAAATGCATCGTTGTATCTGCCAACAAAATTATCGTATTCTTCCGATCCAAACTGGTAATCCATTTCCAACTGCCCATTGGAACAATAAACGTCAAACTCCAAGATCTGTGCATCACTGGTTGCTTGGCCGGCCACTCGGTCTTGTAACGCCTTATCACCTTGTGTAAGGAAGGCGTGGGTAGTCGCAACCCCTTCTGGCTGTTCTGGTAGGAGGTCTCCGGCATTCCAACTACTGGCCAAGCCAGTGGACATGACTATACCGGTATTCATCTGGAGGCCTGAGGCCGTGCCTGTTGTAAACTGAGTGGTGGAAGCGACCACGCCTTTAAAAACCGGGTTAGAGGGGGCGGCGGTGGTGGCATCCACAATATTGGCGGTAAGCGACGCGGCAAAACCGTCTGCCGCCCCGGCGCTGCGGATGAAAACGTTGAAATAGATGGGGTAGCTAGTGGTGCCAGCCACGGTGGCATTATCTGTTGCGAAAACCTTGATGGTATGGATTCCCAGCTCCCACCCATTGGTGCTGAGGGTCAGGGCGGTGAAAGGAGCTACGGTGTCCGCCGCTTTTCTGTTTACCGGGGACAAGTTCTCGTAGGCATCTACGCGGCGCAAGTCACTGGCCCCATCAGGGTCAGATACGTTGTAATTGATGGTCAGTGGTGTCCCCTGTTGAATGATTATTCCGTCCTGAGGGGAGGTGACGGCCAATACAGGCCGGGCATTCCCTGTGCTGACGGTGACGGTGTAGGGAGCTGCGGTGTTTCCTTCTCCCCCGCGGGAATCGTATGCCTTGGCCGTGAGCTGGTGGGTGCCTCTCGTCAAGTTATAAACACGGTTCTCGTAGTCCTTTGGCGTGTCAAAGGGCGGGGAACGGTCTTCACCGAGTAGAAATCCGTTATCGAAATAGACCACCCGTCTGACTTCATCCCCATCTGCATCACTGACCACTGTAGTAATATCAGGGGACAGCCCTTCACTCCCAGGAGTTCCGAAGACTCCCGTGACAGTGACGGTGGGCGGGGTATTCTGGCCGACGATCACGTGACGCTGCTCCGAAGCCAGAACAATACCGCCGGAATCGACGGCCTCGGCTTTCACTTCATATTCGCCCGTAACCTCAGGCACCCAAACCACGCTGCCCCTCACCGTTTTTACTCCCCGGATAGTAGCCAATTCTGTAATGGAGCCAATCCGGTTCCAAGCTGCTCCGGTATTCCACAACCGGCTATAAAGCCGGAGCTTTGCGGGCAGCACGGTGAAGAAATCCAAGCTGAATCCAAAACACACCCCATCGATCAGGTCTACCTGCTGCATGGGGGTCGGAAGCACCAGAAAACCGGTTTTTTCGACCCGGTAAAATAACCTCGCGTCCGTTTTGGTGAATCCGACATTCTTTTCCGCTCCATCACCCAGGACATGGATACCGGTATCCAGCCATTCGTTGAGGTTGGTGCTCGCTTGCACGTGGTAATTGTAGTTAAGCTGGGTGGGCCAGAATACGGTGTGATCGGCGGGAGTGCCTTCAATCCTTGCCTGAAAGGGCTGGGCATGGCCCAACACGGTGAAAAGGAGGGCGGCTATAAAGTGTAACAATAACCTGGAGGCAGATGAAGCGGGGTGGAAACCGGCGGAATATTTGAAAGGATGGATGACCATATGGCGCGGAAAGGTTGAAATGGGAGTAACGTTTCTTGAGAAAACAGGAGAGAGGACTTACAGGCGTCTGCGGTATCCGGTCCTGAAGGGTCCGGTTGGTAGCAGGGTCACATTCTTCCCGGTCCAGAAGCGGACAGTGAGATCCTTGACAGGGGGCGGGTTGGCCTTCAGCCGGGCGGCTTCTGCCTCCTCCGTGGCTTTGGCGGCCAGCCATTGGGCGGTTAGCTGTGGACCTTCCTTCCGGTAGATTTCATGAAGGGCGGTGATGGCCTCGATGGACTTGGTGTGCGTAGGATCCCCCTTCACGAGGCGGAAGCCGGGCGAGCCTTCAGGGAAATATAGCGGGCCGGGGTAGTAGCGGCGCTGATCCCCACGGGGAGCGGGGAAGACCGCCGGGAAGACGTTGTAGATGGTGTTGTTGACCTCGAATTCCTGGACCAGCCATGCCGACCGAAAATCAGTCAGGCTTCACGCTTCATAAGTTTCCCATATGCCGTCGGGGCCGGGCGTAAACCACTGGAGCAGGGTCTGTCCATTCGGGTAGTAAATGCCAGTCAGTGAGAGAATGCGGCGTTCCTTTTTGGCCTCTATCGCCCGCGCCGCGCGGCGGGCTGCCCATAGTGCCGGGTCAACGGGAAGGGGCGCTGCTGCCGGTTTCACAACGGGAAGGACGGGTGGTTCCACACGCTCCAGGATCAAGTTCCGGCCCGTGCCGTCAGCCAGGGGCAGGACACGGCGTGGAGATATATCAGGGATAGGTGCCGTGGCCCGCTCAACTGCGGGCCGGGAGTCCTGAGCCATCAGTGGGCCGCAGCTTGCCCCGGAAAACAAAGTGAGACAGATGAGCTGGAATTTGATTTTCATGTGGTAATAGGTCTTTATGACATGGGTGGATAATGCCCGGTGAAAATGTGGGCAGGTGGAGCGAAAGGGGAGTTTTCCATAAGGGAGCATGGCAAGTGGAGCGCAGCGGTTGAAACAGGGATCATGCAAGCTTGCTGACAAGTGCTTACTCCGGGAAGAGAGTGGGTGGTCGGCGTTATGCCTCTACAGCAGGGGGCGCGGACTTGTTCGCGCCCCACCCACAGGCACCGCAGAGCGCCTTCCAAGAAAGACGCGGCAAGCCGCGCCCGATTGTCGCGACAGCGTTGTATTTCTTGGTTGGGCACTGGAAATCTGCGGTTTCGTGGGTGGCCCAAGGCCTTTGTTTGTCGCAAAGGTGATGTCTGATTCGAAAATAGTGTCTGGGTGGGGTAAAGGTAATCCGATAGGCTGGTTGAAGCCCGTAAGCTATCCCATAACGCTGGTCGCCTCACAGGTCCAGCAGTTTTTATGGTCAGGGAAGTAATTGTTTCCATGCCTTGGGAATCCGGTGCAGAATATTTTCTCGAAACGCGACGCCCGTCTTCATGGATTTCTGCAACATGCCAGCTCCATCCTTAGCTATTGTAGCTGCACTGAACAAGAGGCGCGTGTTCCTCTTTCCAACCAGTGGATCCATGATTCCGCCTGAAATTTGCATGAAAACACCCCTTCCTGTTCCAAAGTGGCCAGTCCGGGAAGTCCAAAACTGATGACACTTTGGTCATAAAGCCCCAAACCGGCCTTTTCCTTTCAAACTGTTACCTGGGATTTCTTCCCAGACGGGGAAATCACCAGCAGGGTGGTCCTGCTGTCAGTTAGATCAGTTATTGTTCAGCCCAGAAAGTTCCGGGCGGCAGCACAAAAGGGAAAATACTCCAACCACCATTACCACCCTGACCTCCAGTGAAAATACGTCATCCACTTTTGTTCGCCACCCTGCTGAGCCCTGGATCCCAGGCCAAGGCCGGTGTTATTCCGATGGAATACGATTACAGTTATCAGCTCTACCAGGAGGACGATGACCGGATCCGGGTGGAATCCCACTATGTCCGTGGAAAATGGGACATCCTGGAGGGCACCAGCTTCCGGATGCAATACCTGAACGATGCCATCTCCGGAGCCTCTCCAACCGGAGCCCTGCCAGGCGGCGTGCAGCCTTATCTGGCCAATGTGGAGGACATCCGCACCGGCATCCTGGGGGCGCTGTCCCAACAAATCGGCAACCACCGGGTGGAGCTGGAGATTTCCCAGAGCAAGGAAAACGACTACCTCTCCAACGGCTATGCCCTGAGCGATGAGATAGACCTGAATCAAAAAAATACGACGCTGACGCTGGGCGTGAATTACCTCGACGACACGGTGACCGTGCCCATTCTGGGGGACCGCGGGAAGGAAAGCTTCGACTTCTTCACGGGAGTCAGCCAATTGCTGAGCAAAAACACCGTGGTCTCCGGCAATCTGACCCTGGGTTACAGCCACGGCTACATGAATGACCCCTACAAGGTGGTGCAACGGGACGAGATCCTGCATACTCCTAACACTTCCATTGATGCCGGGGATGGCACCCAGATCATCATCCCGGGGGTGGATGTTCCGGTGACCAACATCTACCGGGAAAACCGCCCGGACAGCCGGTTCCGTCAGGTGATGCAGCTGGAGGCGAAGCACTATTTCGAGGCGGAAAAGGCCGCGCTGGATGCGGTCTTCCGCTATACCCACGATGACTATGGGATCTCCTCCGAGATGGTGCAGGCAGAATGGCGCCAGGAGGTGGGTGAGCATCTGGAGGTGATTCCCTTTGTCCGGTATTATCATCAAAATGCCGCCACCTTTTTTGTGAATGACCTGAACCACCTAAATCTGATCAAGCCAGCCGACGATCCCAATGGCAGCGGCCCCAACTACTCGGCGGACTACCGTCTCTCGTCCTTCGATGCCAGCAGCATCGGCCTGCGCCTGCTGGGCAAAGTCTCGGAAAACCTCTCCCTGACGGCAACCTACGAGCGCTACTCCATGAAAGGCAGCGGTGAGGACGTGGCCCCCAGCGGATCCTATCCAAGCGCAAACATGCTGACGGTAGGCCTGAACCTCAAGTTCTAACACTCACGAACGCCTTCCCCATGAATCCTGTCAGTCCCTCCCATTTTCTGCCGCCGGATGCGATGGGCCTGCGCTGCCTGGACTTCCAGGGCCTGGGGACGGCTTGTCAGATCAAGTTCAGGGAACCCCGGCAACACCGGGCGCTGCAATTTGCCGCCGATGCCCTGGACTGGATCGGAAAGTTCGAGGCCAGGTTCTCCCGATTCCGTCCGGATTCCATGGTCTCCCGCATCAATGCCGCAGCCGGTCAGGGTTGGGTGGAGACTGACGCGGAGACCGACCAGCTCCTTGATATTGCCGATGGCATGTTCCACCTCACGGAGGGCATTATGGATCCCACCCTGCTGCCATTGCTCAGGATTTGGGATTGGAAAGCCCTCCATGAGCGCCTCCCGGATCCGGCCAGGGTGACACAGGCACTTCAACTGACGGGATGGGAAAAGGTGGAACGCCGGCCGGGTGCCGTGCGGCTGCCGGAAGCCGGGATGGGCTTGGATTTCGGGGGCTTCGGCAAGGAATTGGCGGTCGATGCCCTTTCAAAACTGGCCCAAAATGCCGGCATCGCCGATTTTCTGATCGACCTGGGGCGCGATGTTTTCGCCCAGGGCAGCAATGGCACCCATCCTTTCTGGCACATCGGCATCGAGGACGGCAACGCTCCGGGAAACTGTTGGGGCGGGCTGGCGATCAATGGCCGGGCCGTTTCCTCCTCGGGAAATTACGCCAGGAAATTCACCCATCATGGGATCAGCTATGGTCATATCCTCGATCCACGCACCGGATGGCCGGTGCCCCGGGGGATGAGTGCGGTCACCGTCATCGCGCCCACCTGCCTTGAGGCCGGCATCTACAGCACCGCCGTCTTTGTCCTGGGCACCCGGAAAGGGCTGGCCCTGGCCTCACGGGCCAGAGGCGTCGCCGTCTGCGCCCAATCCGAACAGGGCATCGATGGCACGCTGGATTTTGGCCAGTGGCTGGTCAAAGCGGCATAACTTTTTCTCAAACAGCAACATCCACCCTCCAACCACCCCTCCAAACCAATCCCATGAAATACCTCTCCTGCCTCCTCGCCCTGCTGGCCTCTGCGTCGCTTTTGACTGCGGGTGATTCCCTGAAACCTGGACAGCCCCTTCCCAAACTGGCCCCCCTGCTCAATGGCGCAAAAACGCCTGACACCGCCGGAAAGGTCGTTCTGGTGGATTTCTGGGCCTCATGGTGTGCGCCCTGCAAGGCCTCCTTCCCGGTGCTGAACCAGCTCCAATCCCAATACGCCGCCAAGGGACTGGTCATCATCGCCATTGGCGTGGATGATGATGCCGCCGCCTACCGGAAATTCGCCACCACCATGAGTGCCAGTTTTCCCCTCGTGCACGACTCGGCACACCAGGCCGCTGCCGCCTTCAATCCTGGCACCATGCCCACCAGCTATCTGATCGACCGGAAAGGCGTGATCCGCTTTGTCCACAATGGCTTCAAGGGAGCCAAAACCACCAGGGAATACACCACTGAAATCGAAACCCTCCTCGCCGAAACCCGCTAATTTTTTACCTGCTCCATGAAACACCGCATCCTCTCCCTTCTTACCCTTGCCAGCTCCCTTCTCTTCTGCAGCTGTGCCGAATCGCTGGTCCGCGTGAAGCCCTATGAGCGGGGCAATCTGGCGAAACCCATCATGGCCGCCAGCATGAGTCCCCTGCAGACCGCCATGACCGAGCACGCCTACTTTTCCCGCGAAGCCGGGTTCGGCGGCGGCGGGGTAGGTGGCGGCGGCTGTGGCTGCAACTAACCTCCTTCCCCTGCGTCCCCCCAAAAACTCCCCCCACCCCGCCCACCCCGCCCACCCCCCAACCCCCCAACCCCATGAAACGCCCCTCTGACCTGACTGTGAAAACGCGCCGGCTTTGCTCCCGGCTCAGCCCGCTCCTCGTCGTCTGACAACGGACGCCCGTCAGCCGGGTGATTGCCCATGAAGCTGGAGTGCTGGGAATGTCAGGATTCACCCAGGTGGCGAAGTGGAGCGTGGCGGTGGTGTCCGGGCTGGGGGCCTTTGACAGCGTTTCAGGAGCGACGGTGGTGAAGCAGATTGCCCCCACCCCAAACTCCTCCACCGTCTCCGCCACCAATGGCAATGTCCTGAATTTCATCGTTCAGGTGACGGGCGCTCCCTCCACCGCCAAAAGCTGGAAACTGACCGGCACCCTGCCCACCGGCCTCACCCATACCAATGCCACGAATAGCAATACCGATTCCGTGACCGGCATCCCCCGGCAGAATGGCAACTTCAATGTCACCCTCACGGCGTGGGAAAAAGCTGGCTACAGCGGAGGCTCCAAGTCAGCCTCCTTCACCATTAGCGTGACAGGCGGAGTGACTCCTCCGGTCATCTCCACCCAGCCAGCCTCCCTCTCCGTCAGTCAGGGAGCCACCGCCGCGCTCTCCGTGGCCGCGACCGGAGCCGCCTCCTGGCAATGGTATACCGGAACCAGCGGAGATGCAAGCCATCCCATTGCGGGTGCCACAGCGGCCAGTTACACCACGCCTGCCCTGGTGGCAGGTGACGGCTTTTGGGTCAGGGTGACAAATACCGGAGGTTTCACGGATTCCAGCGCCGCCCTCGTCACCGTGATCGTGCCGCCTGCCATTTCCGCCCAGCCGCTTTCCTCCCATATCAATCCGGGCGGCTCGGTTTCCCTCACCGTGAATGTTTCCGGCACCACTCCCACCTTCCAGTGGTATACGGGAGTGAGCGGAGACCTCACGCAAGCTATTCCAGGGGCCACGTCATCCACTTACACTACTCCGGCACTCAACATCACCAGCCGGTATTGGGTATATGTCACCAACAGCGCTGGCAACATCAACTCGGATACTGCCGTCGTGACCGTCGACATCCCTGCCAGCATCTCCGCGCAGCCTTTGTCATCTGCCATTCCTCCGGGAACCAGTGCTGTTTTATCCGTCACTGCTGCCGGCACCAACCCTGGCTATCAATGGTATGCAGGATTGTCCGGGAACCAGCAGAACCCGGTCCCTGGGGCCACTGGGCCGGTCTGCACCACCCCGGCCTTGAGCCTGGCGGCGAGCTATTGGGTCCTGGTCAGTAATGGAGCCGGTTCGGTCAATTCCCAGACGGCATTCATCACCCTGCTCGACAACTTCAGCTCCTGGGCCGCGACCCGCTTCCCCAGCCAGCAGAACGATCCCGCCATTTCCGGACCTACTATGGACCCGGACGGCGATGGCCAAACCAACGCCCAGGAATTCATCTTCGGCACCCAGCCCCTCACGGCCAATCCCTCCCGGCTTCCGGAGATCAATGTGACCGGTGACCAGGTTTCCGTCAACTTCACCGCCAACGCTGCCACGGGCCTGGGTTATGCTGGTCTTATCAGGCATTTTGCCCTCGAATCCTCCCCCGCCCTGGGAACAACCAGCGGCCCATGGATCCCGGTGCCCGGCTTGAGCGATATCACCGCCCAGGGACAAGCCATCCATTTCTCCACCACAAGATCAGGTGCCGCTGCTAAATTCTATCACGTAAAAGCCTGGCTGCTTCCCCAGTAAAGGCAGAGTGGATTTTAATTGGCGGTAAATGGAAAGGGGCACGGGGTTGAACGCGACCCGGGGTTGACGGCGGGCTGGGATGCCGTTTTTGGTGCAGATGCCCGTTTCCCTTCAGATTCTTTGTGAGCGCATCGCGACCGAGCTGCGCATTCCAGCGCTGCCGGATTATCCGGGGGCGATGAATGGGTTGCAGTTGCAGAATGCAGGCGGGGAGGTCGTCCGGCTGATCGCGGCGGTGGATGCCAGTCTGCCGGTGATGCGGAAAGCGGCGGCGCTGCCCGGACCCTCGCTGCTGCTGGTGCACCATGGTTTATTTTGGAAAGGGGCGCAGATGATCACGGGGGCTCATTTTGAAAAACTGCGGGTGGCGATAGAGGCCGGCCTGGCACTTTACAGTGCGCATTTGCCTTTGGACGTGCATGCCACAATGGGCAATAACGCCTGTCTGGCGGCGGCCCTGGGGATCACGGAGACGGTGCCCTTTTTCGATTGGAAAGGGATGCCGCTGGGCCTGCGGGCGAAGGTGGATCTGACGCGGGAGGCGCTGGTGGCGCAGTTGTCGGCTGCCGTGGGCGGGCCGGTGCATGTCTGCCCGGGTGGTCCGGCCCGGGTGCGGGAGGTGGGGATCATCACAGGGGGAGCCGGCTCGGAAGTGGCCGCCGTGGCTGCCACCGGAGTGGATACCTTTATCACCGGGGAAGGACCGCACTGGAGTTTTCCTGCGGCTGAGGAAGCGGGGATCAATGTGCTCTACGGCGGGCACTACGCTACGGAGACCTTTGGGGTGAAGGCCCTGGCTGCCTGGCTGGGGGCGGAGTTTGGATTGCCCTGGGAATTTGTGGATCACCCTACCGGCTTGTGAGAAGGCGCGTCACTCCGGCGGGCAGAAACGTAGCCTTGGCACGCATGTGTCACCGGCTTCCTCTTCTGACTTTTCTCCTGCTGGGCGGGATGGGCAGGGCTGTGGCGGAGGAGGATTCCTGGCAACGGGCCTTGCCAGGCTGGAACTGGCAATTTCCCCGGGATCATTCCTCACACGATGATTTCCGCACGGAGTGGTGGTATGTGACAGGCCAGGTGAAAACGGCATCGGGACGGCGGTTTGGTTATCAATTCACGATTTTCCGGCGGGGCGTGCGTCCGCCGGATGACCGGGCTCCCGTGGCCTCGCGCTGGGTGGTGAATCAATTGCCGATGGGACATTTCGCCCTGACGGATGTTGCGGGACGGCATTTTTATGCCGGGCAACGCCTGGAGCGCGGGGCATTTGGCCGGGCGGGCTTTCCGGCTCCGGGCAGCGCGGACCCCCGCCTCGCCTGGATCAGGGATTGGGAAATCGCGCGGCAGCCGGACGGGAATTTTACTCTGCGCGCCTCCCAGCCGGGGGCTGCGTTGGATTTGAAATTTTCCTCCCCCCGCCCGCCGCTGATTCATGGGGAGGCAGGGGTCAGCCAGAAATCCGCCGGCGCTGGCAATGCCTCCCACTATTACTCCCTGACCCGGATGCCGACCACGGGCACGGTGACCGTGAATGGCTCCTCTCTGGAAGTCAGCGGCCTCAGTTGGCTGGACCGGGAATGGGCTACCAATCAGCTCGGGCCGGATCAAATCGGCTGGGACTGGATCTCCCTGCACCTCAGTGAGGGCAGCGATCTCATGCTCTATCAACTCAGGCGGAAGGACGGCACGGCCGATCCGTTTTCCAGTGCCACGCTGAGAAAAGCCGATGGCACCACCCGCCACCTCACCCAGACGGAGTTTTCCCTGAGCCCGGTGCCAGGCCGCACCTGGACGAGCGCGAAATCCGGCGGCACCTATCCCATCGCGTGGCAAATCCGGATCCCCGCCGAATCCCTGACTCTGGAAATCCAGGGGCTGCTGCCGGATCAGGAACTGCCCCTCCAACCCGTGGCCTACTGGGAAGGGGCAGTGGAGGCGGCCGGCACCCTGGCCGGGAAACCCCTGAGCGCAGAAGGCTATCTGGAAATGACCGGTTACAGCGCCCCCCTGCAGGCCCTGAAGCAATAACCTTGAAAACGCAGCAGAGACCACGGATCATCACAGATTTGGAAAAATGGGGCGGCCCATCCCATGGGTGAATGAATCGTATTTTTCAGATAGGCCCATCCGTTGCTTCCCTGACTTTGGTGGCTGGCCGGCTTCCTTTTCAGCAGGCTGGATCACCGCCCGGGGCAGGGTGCCCTGCGGGCTGAATAGCCTTCAAAAAAGCCGTGGCAGACTCCGGAAAAGTCCTGAATGACTACCTGGCCCGCCTGCGGATCGGCCGGTGCCTTTCCTTTTTCATGCCTCCTGCTGCTGCTGTCGTCCTGCCTGATCTCTCTGCCTGCCGGCGGGGGCTGATCATCAAACCCAGTTCCCTTGGGGATCTGGTGCATACGCTGCCCGCCGTGCATCTGCTGAAACAACGTTATCCCCTGCTGGAATGGACCTGGGTGGTCAATCCAGCCTTCGCCCCGCTGTTGGAAGGAAATCCGGATCTGGCCGGCACGCTGATCTTTCCCCGGGGGGATTTCCGGGGCCTGGCAGGGATGTGGCGCTTCCGGCGTTGGCTGGCAGAAGTGCCAGAGGCGTGTGGAGCAGAGGTCGCGGTCGATTTTCAGGGACTGCTGCGGAGTGGCCTGATCACCCAGGCCAGCAAAGCCCGCATCCGGATCGGCTTCAGCGATAGCCGTGAAGGCGCAAAATATTTTCACCGGCAGGTGATTCCTGTGGATGCCGGAGCCCACGCCATTGAGCGCTCGCTGGCCCTACCGGCCGCCCTGGGCATCAGCGGTCCGGCGGTCTTTTCCCTGCCCGAAGGTCATGGCCCGGCAGCGTGGATCGAAGGGGAAGCCGCCTTGCCACACTCCATCGTCCTGCACCCCTTCAGCCGGGGGAAGGGGAAATCCCTGAGCGTTTCCCAAACACTCCAGCTTTGTCAGGCCCTGGCTCCCCTGACCGTGCTGCTGGTCGGACAGAGCGATGCCCTCCTGCCAAACCCACTGCCGCCTCATGTGAGGAATCTGTTGAACCGCACGAGCCTGCCGGAACTCATCTGGTTGCTGCGCCGGGCGCGGGGCGTGATCAGTGTCGACAGCGGGCCGATGCATATTGCCGCCGCCCTGACACCCCGGGTGCTCAGCCTGCATACCTGGTCAGATCCCCGGAAGGTCGGCCCATGGCACCCTGGCACCACCGTCTGGAAGGCCGGGCATTTTATGCCAACGGGCACGTGGGATCCAGTGATCTGTGCCCAGGATGCGGATTTTCCTGACAGCGCCATCCCCGGGATCGCAGCCTGGGCTCACGCGCTGGATTAATTAATTAAAATCGAAATAATTATGCCAATCGTAAAGGCGCATTACGATTGAAGCCTCACCCCAGGCTCCTGGATCCTTGACGCAGCTGCCACCGTCGATGGTGGATCCATCCTTTTACCGATTCGATTTATGAAAAAGCCCCGTTCAACTTCCCCCCCTGCCGCGTCCTGTTTTGGTAGGGCCGGCCCTTGGCCTTTCCTGTCTGCTGCTCCAGTTCGGAACGCCCCAGGCCCTGGCACAGAATGGCCCCCTGGGCTTCCGGCAATCCCCAGTCCCGCAGCGCATCGCTCCGGGAGAAACCGGGGTGCTCCACGTGGCAATTGATGGAGCGTATGCTTCCCTGCGCTGGCAAAAGGATGGCGTCGACATTCCCGGGGAAACCGGTGAGACTCTGATTGTAAATAATCCTCTCTATGAAGAATCGACAAACTCCGGGGTGAATCCGCTCTATGAAGGCTCGTCCTACACCTGCATCGCCACCGATGCGGCGGGCCAAAGCATCACTTCGGATCCGGCCCGCCTCGGCTTTTCCCAAGGCTATCTGGGCCCCTTTCCGGTCACGGAGCGCACCTGCTTTGGCTGTCCGCCTCCGTTTGTGGGTGATTGGGGGACGATCCACTCCAGTGTGGGACGCACCATTCACCTGGGCGCGGCGGAATCCTTTGCCTGCGGCTTCACCGTCTCCCGCGATCCTAACGCCCCGGCATCAGGCCGCGAAGCTTATGCCTTTTGCACCACGGGCTCACTCGGCGGAGCAGAGACCTCCCTGGGAGGAGCGTCGCTCCAGCGTGATGGAGTAGGGCTGCCCTATTGGATGTATGGCTGGTTCGACTTTGCGCAGCGCTCTGTTTCGCGCCCTCCGGTCATGGTTTGTCTGATGTTGGACGGCGCAGTAGTGGCCAGCGGGCAATGCGATGCCAGCCGCCCGGTCCGCTGTGCCGCGCCACCGGCCAGTTTCGCCGCCGAGCGCAGTTCAGCAGCGGAGGAGAACCATAAATTGGCGAATAGGTTCAGTTGGGGTGCTTCGCAGGGCATGACCTTTGCCGGCCGCACCGTGCAGGCGGATCAGGTGGTTTTCAGTCCGCTGGATAGCACACGGCTGCTCCTGCCAGCCGTGCAAAAACGCAGCCTTGCCAGTGTGACGGTGGAAAACACCAGCACCGCCAGCGCCACCCTGGCCTTGGGAAAAATGACCGGGAAATTTGCCAGCGCTGGCGCAAAGGCCCCTGCCGGCTATGCCCGCACAGCCCATTGGAATATCAAAAAAGCCACGAGGGCGGCGGCAAAGTTCAATCCATCGTTGAACCGCTTCATCCCCGGCCCGGAGGCCCCGGAGGATCCCCTCACAGAACCGCAGGAGCTTACTCTCACCAGCGGGCCTGCAGCCGTTGGCAGCAATCCGCCACCTCCGCTCTCCTTTTCCTGGGGCGAATCCCCTGATGGCTCTTCCTTCTACCGCAGCGTCCGCTGTGGCTCCGGGATTTGCGCGGCTTCAGATCTCAGCATGGTGCTGGATCCCCCTGCCTCCCCCGCCAGCAACAGCCCGGAATGCGTGATCGGGATGGAAGTGGAAGCCCTGACAACCAAGCGCGGGGAAGGCCCCGGTGGCATGGCCCCGGGCCGCCGCATGATCGCCAGTCTCCAATGCGTGCAGACCGGCAGCAGCGGATCATCCTGCGCCTGGTCCTGTGATTTTGCTCCCCTGGGCTATGAAGCCTGCCGGTATGTGTTAAGGCGTCAGGGTAAAACCATCGCCACCGGTTCCTCCGTCAGCACCCCGCTCAGTGGTGCCCGGCCGTCCTCCATCAAAATCTGCGTGCGTTCCTCCGGGGAGGATTTGTCCGCTGTCTACATTGTGGTGCCACTCAGCACCTTCCGTCTGGGCGGGGAGATATTTGATGCGGACGAAATCCGCTTTGTTCCTGACAAACCCAACGATGAAGTCCGCTCCTGCTACGGTCTCACCAGTTTCGCCATCGGCGGCACTGGTCAGGGAAAAGTCTCCTTCTCCGACCTTCATTTCACTGCCCGCTCCATGGCTTTGAATGACGCCATCCTCTCCATCCCGCTTGCTGGTCCTGACAATGACTGCGATGGCATCGGCCCAGCCCGCGTCAGCGCACCAGGCATCCTCCTGGATCCCCGGCCGGTCACTGGCTTTCCGGTCCTCCCTACCGCTACCGGCAGCGCTATCAGTCCGGGTGCTGTCGCTGGCATTGCCGTCGGTGCTGTCATCCGGGTCCCAGCCCGCTCCCCGCTCATGGGTTTTCCCTCCACTGACCTGCCGGTTTCCATCGCCGCAGGTGGTCCGGGTGGTGGTCCTCACATCAAAACCCGCAGCGGCCTGCCCGGGCGTTGTGATTTTGTCTGCGACTTCTTCGACTGCGACTCCTGGACCCTTACTGCTGCTGGCCACAACACCAATGGCAGCCCACCCGCCGGTGCCACCGGCCTTACTCTAACCGCCTACGGCGACACTGAATCCTCCGATCCCGGTGCGCCTCCCGTCAATGGCCCCATCGGCACCCTGCGGGCCACCTCCGCCACAGCTGCCGGCGGGGTCGTCTTCACCCCTGACTTCTCCGCTCTTGGCAGTCCTACCCACACCCTGACCCTGCTGCGGAATGGCGTGGTCGTGTTCAACGGAGCCGGCCGCAGCGGCGAAGCCTGCCGCACCACCAGCTGGCCGGAAAAATGGGGCAAGCTGGGCGGGGCCACCGAGTGCTTCACCTTCAGCAACAAAACTGCCCCCCTGACCGTTTTTCCCACCATCACCAGCCCAGCCATGGTTTGCGATGAAGTGCGTATCCTGGCGGAAATGACCCCGGGCAGCCATCACACCGTTCTATCCAAAACCGCGCTCTCCTGTTCCTTCACCGGATGGTCTGGCGTGGATTGCGGTGACTTCACCCGCTTCAGTCATGCACCCGCCGCTGGCAGCACTTCAGCCCAGGCATCCAGCGTCGTCGCGACCGGAGGAGCGTCCGTCGGCATTGCACCAGTTCCGTCAGGAAACGTCACCACGCCGAAGCAGACCCAGGGAGCCACGTTTGGCGAAAAAGTGCCACAGCCTGACAACAGCCCCGGGTTTGCTGTCACCTGTCCTGCGGCTGGAGATGGCGTCAGCATCGGCATCGGCGGGGCCACCGCCGTGCGCTATAACCTGCGGCGCAGCGATTACGGAACCGGTCCGGACTGCGGGGTGCACTCCATCATCAGCATGCGTTTTGCCAAAACCAACGAGCCCGGTGCCCCGTCCCGCACCGCCAAAAGGATCATCCACCGCGGCCCCGCGGCGCGCTGCGTCATCCAGCCTGACTTCTCTGAATTCGCTGCCGGCCAGATCGGAGTCATGTCCTGGCCGTGGGGCACGGACGATTGCCTGACCGGAGCCAGCAGCACCAGCCGGGGCCTTGCGCCCGTGACCGGCTACTCCCTCACCTCTCCCGTCTGGCCGGATAGCTTCAGCGGGGCCTGCGCTCCCGGAGCCGTCTTCATGGGCGATATTGTGATCATCCACTTCCCCGTCCCGGTGGAAATGAGCTTCGCGGGCGCAGCCCCGGTCACCATTGGAGCCGTCGGATTCGTCGCCCGGCCCACCGCCGTGCTGGAAGGCTGGCCCATCCAGTCCTGCGGCATCGTGAGTGAGGAACCTTGCAGTTTCGTGCTCGATGGATTTGACGTCGCCATGATGGCACCGGATTTCCATGTGGCAGCACCCGATGCCACTTCCCCGCCCAATCTTCTGGAATGGTCCAGCCGCCACGCCAAGCTGGAGCGTTGCGATGATGGCAACTTCTTCTCCTGGGGCCTGAGTCAGGCCTACGACATCATCGAAAAACCCGGCGGCAAAATCTGCCACCAGGCCCGCATCGTGCCGCCCTACAGTCCAACCAGCCCCTTGCCGCCCAAGGAATTCCTGCGCCTCCGCGCCGAATGGAAAGGCTGGGACGGCACGGTGAAAGGCGGACGCTGAACGTCGTGGAGGCCATACTCTGCGGGAGCCTG
>Ga0114967_10001332_pt1 | contig 20635 bp, 20 predicted proteins | sample M_130628_MF_Meta_FD_92639 | JGI IMG/M metagenome (GOLD analysis project Ga0114967, IMG submission 92639) | Freshwater microbial communities from Lake Montjoie, Canada to study carbon cycling - M_130628_MF_MetaG | ecosystem: Environmental > Aquatic > Freshwater > Lake | place: Lake Montjoie... | reverse complement strand
TATAGCTTATTAACACTACAATTGCGGCCGCAATCATGACCAATAAAATAAGATGTGTTTTCTTCATACCGCAAAGTTAACCAAATGGCCTTAAATTGCACCAAATTTTACGCATCTCATAAATTTCAATTATGCGCCTTTTTGACTATATCATTGTTTGCAAAAGTCCCGATTTTAAAAACGTAGACCGAATCAGCCAATTGATGCTTTTCATCACCCTTATGGCGCTTTCCTATTCGCTATATGCAGGTTTATATCCGAGTCCTGCCCTATTAATTGCCATCATGACTTCGGTGGCTAGTTGGTGGATTTTTTGCGTCTATCAAAAGATTAAAGGAGGTGCACCATACTACCGTTTAGGTTTGGTATTTGCTTCTTGGGGATGGTTCTTACTTCCCAACGCTTTATTGATTGCTGGCGTTTACTTAATTGCAGCCTTGTTTGAGCGTCAAGTAAAATTCCCTTACGAAATAGCCGTAGACCCTGCTGGTGTCTTAGTGAATACCTTTCCAAAAAAGTTGTACCCATGGGCAGAAATCAATAATATGCTGATTAAAGACGATTATATTACAATCGATTTCAAGAACAATAAATTGATTCAAAAACAGATCAATGAACCAGTGACTGAAGCAATCAAAAACGAATTCAATGCTTTTTGCGCGGAGCATCTAGCTAAAACCAATTAATTATGGCATTAACTGAGTCCCCTTATTTATTGTATTCAGACGGCGAAGGCAACATCTTTGAAGATGAGACCTTATATGTAGTAGGCAGGGCTGGATGGGACGCCTATCCCATTCCGGAGGAAGATTGGATCCCCTTACCAGAAGGTGGAAGTTTATATGAATTACCTGGTAGAAGAGGCATTGGCATTGATGTAGATAATGGTGAAATGCGTTTATGTGAAAAAGGATGGGCAGTCGCTGCTTTCATCCCCCCTGCACATACTGGATTGTATATCGCCGCTTATGAGTCTTTACCTGAAGCCCCATTGTTGCCCTTATTTTGTTATACCGCTGTGGGTTGGTTAGATGGTATAAATTATGTACCTGCTGTAAGAATCGAACAAGATATTCGCCAGGATGCTGAAGGCTATGATCAAGAAACAATTGAGTATGGCACAGCACATTTATTAAAAACTTATAGTGAAAATAGATTGGTGCAGCACCTGATGCAAAACTGTTGTATGACTTATCATTGTCCTGCTGCAAGAAATTTAGCCATGGGAAGATGGGAATGTCCAATCCCTATTTCACCTGCATGTAATGCAAATTGCATAGGATGTATTTCATTCCAACCAATCGAGGAAGAAATTGTTTCCAACCAAGAACGTTTATCTTTTAAACCTACTGCAGCCGAAGTGGTAGAATATACTGTTCCGCATTTAATGTCTGCCCCTTTTCCAATTGTAAGTTTTGGACAAGGTTGTGAGGGTGAGCCATTGTTAATGTGGGAGACCATCAAAGAAGCGATTATTGAAATTAGAAAACATACGGACAAAGGCAGTATCAATATCAATTCAAATGGCTCTAATCCTAAAGCAGTTGCCGAATTGGCTGCTGTTGGTTTGGATAGTTTAAGAGTCAGTACCAATTCTGCTAGACCTGATATTTACAATGCTTATTACCGCCCAAATAATTATACGTTCCAAGATATAGTTGAAAGTTTAAAAGCGATGACTGCTGCAGGTAAGTGGACGAGTATCAATTATTTTGTTTTCCCTGGCATGACGGATACGGTTGCAGAATATGAAGCACTTAGACAATTGATCAAAGACACAGGACTAAAAATGATTCAATGGCGTAATTTCAATATTGACCCAGATTGGTATCTAGGAAAAATTGGGGTAACAGAACCAGGTGAGATCATGGGTGTTAAACAAATGATGGAATTAATTAGAGAAGAATTTCCTGATTTAAAATTTGGTTATTTTAATCCTCCTATAGAAAGAATCAAAGGAGATTACGCAACTGAATTTGCACATCATTAATGTAACGCAATTTTGAAAAGACACTATAACAAACAAGTTCAATTTGGAACCTTACTGGCCATCATCGCTTGTATCATCTGGTCAGGTAATTTTATTGTTTCTAGGTATTCCATACAATTGGCTGGCCCTATTAGTCTTGCGTTTTTTAGATGGTCTATTGCCACTATTACCATGCTTCCATTTGCGATCCAAAATTTTAAAAAAGAAAAGCAATTATTCAAAGCCAATTTTAGTTATTTTTTCTGGATGGCACTGGTAGGTGTAGCCTTATACAACACAATGATTTACCAAGCTGGTCATTCAACAACTGCTATCAATATGGCATTATTTGGTTCAATTATTCATCCTATTGTGGCCACATTACTTGCAGCTTGGATTGTTCAAGAAAAATTGAATTGGAAAAGTATCACAGGTATTGTCTTAGGCATTATTGGTATCCTCGTTTTATTAAGTAAAGGCGACCTCAATACGTTATTACATTTTAAAATTACAACAGGTGATTTATGGATGATTGGTGCTGGATTATGCTTTGGTAGTTACAATGTTTTTGTTCGTAAAAAACCAATAGGCATTTCAAATAATAGTTTTCTACTTGTGCTTTTTGCAATTGGTACTATTTTATTATGTCCATTTGCAATTTATGAAATGAATTATATTCAACCTGTTCATTTTAACAAACAACTTTTATTCATTGTATTATATTTAGGAATAGGCAACTCCACTATCGCGTATTTGTTATGGAATAAAGCCATACACACACTAGGATCAGCAAAGACGGCCTTGTTTGGCACTTTAATCCCCTTCCTAAGTTCCATTGAAGCACTGTTTATTTTGAATGAACAATTCAACATTTTTCAAATCATTAGTGGTGGAATCATTATTTGTGGAATCGTGATCAACACCTGGCCTTCAAAAATAAAACATGGAACTTAGTACGATTCTGTTTTTATGCTTGATTGCCTTTTTAGCAGGCTATGTGGATGCGGTGGTAGGCGGTGGTGGCTTGATACAAGTTCCTGCGGGATTGATTATGATGCCGACGCAAGCAGTATCAACAGTCATTGGCACACTTAAAGTACCTTCTTTTATTGGAACCTGTTTTGCTACCTATCAATATTTACAGAGGGTCAAAATTCCATTTTTAAGAATACTCCTATTTACGAGTATTGCATTTATTGCAGCTTTTTCTGGTTCTTTATTACTTACTGCAATGAGTAGTCAATTTATGAAACCAGTCATCTTTTTTGTATTACTTGCCTTGGCGATTTACACTTTTACAAAAAAAGACCTTGGACAATCCGTGCAGAAGGATGACATTCAATTTCCTTTGCTAAAAGGTATCCTAATTTGCCTAGTCATTGGTTTTTATGATGGTTTTATCGGACCTGGCGCAGGAAGTTTATTTGTATTGGCTTTTATTGCAATTTTAGGATACGATTTTATGCAAGCAAGTGCACATGCGAAAATCGTTAACCTCTCTACCAATCTTGGCTCATTGATCTTATTTATAGGCAAGGGTGTAATTCTTTGGCCAGTGGCCATCCCCATGTCGATATGTAATGCCACTGGTGGATTTTTTGGTTCTAGAATGGCTTTAAAGAAGGGCAATCAGTTTATTCGTAAAATTTTCTTAATTGTGATTGTAGCTACTTTGTTAAGATTGGGATATGACGTTTTTTTGCATTAATTTTAAGCCATGCAATTGAGTTTTGAACAAGAAAAGAATATTAAAGCTGGTGTCTATACTGGACTCATTTGTCTGGGACTTTCGCTGATCTTTTTTGTTTCAAAATTTCAGGAACCCGCCCCTACAGTGGTTCCCCCTTTACCTGAATATATGGAGGTGAACTTAGGGAATAGCAATACAGGTGCTGGGGAGATTCCTCCAAAGAGTAAAGCAGCGCCTGCTCCTGAAAAAGGTGCTAATAAAACAAAAGCAGCATCCAGTGTGGCTTCAAAAATAAATACTGTTTCCAATGATGCAAATGACGAAGCCATTCGTTCTGGCAAAGTAAAAAATACCAAAAAAAATAATCCAGTGCCTATCCCTGCTAAACCAAAAGCCCTAATGGGGAAATATGCGGGCGGAAACGGGGCTGGTGGCAATAATCAAGACAGTTATAATAATGTGAAAGACCAAGGCATAGCTGGAGGCAAAGGTGATCAAGGTGTTGAAAATGGCTCTATCAATGGGAAAGACTATACCGGCAATGGTGGACCCTTAGTAACAAAAGGTGACCGAAGGGTTACAAAGTCCTATTCATTCAATGGTGATGTGCCTCCTGCAACAATCTATGCAGAGATCGAAGTCAATCCAAATGGTGTGGGAAGATTTATTCAAATTACAAGAGGTTCTTCCTCCAATGATCCAAAATACAAAAGCGCAATTAAAGAATACTTAACAAAAATTAGTTTCAATTCGGCTGATCATAGTTCTACAGTAACTGTGAAATTCAAATTCGATCTCCAATAAGCCAACCAATTGCTATGCGGTATCAAGAAACGATTGACTATTTATACACTAGACTCCCTATGTTTAGTAGGATTGGCGCTGCTGCAATCAAACCGAATTTAGACAATACCATTGCTATTTGTAAATTTCTTGGACATCCAGAAAAAAAGATTAAAACCATTCATATTGCAGGTACCAATGGCAAAGGTTCCACCAGTCATATGCTTGCTTCTATTTTTCAAGAAGCTGGATATAAAACAGGATTGTACACTTCACCTCATTTATATGATTTTAGAGAGCGCATCAAAGTCAATGGACAAATGTGTAGTCAAGATTTTGTCATTGACTTTACCAATAAAATAAAACCATGTATTGAAAAAATAGAGCCCTCTTTTTTTGAAATAACGGTAGGCATGGCCTTCGATTATTTTGTACAAGAAAAAGTAGACATCGCCATCATTGAAACAGGCTTAGGTGGCAGATTAGATAGCACAAATGTGATTGAGCCCGAGCTATCTATTATTACGAATATTGGATTTGACCATATGGCGCTACTCGGAAATACTTTGGAAGCCATTGCATCTGAAAAAGCTGGCATCATTAAAAAGGATACTCCTGTTGTAATAGGCGCATTAGATCCTGCTACAAAAAAAGTTTTCGAAGACAAGGCCAACCTAGAAAATGCAGCCATCTATTTTGCAGAAAATTTTATTGAATTTAAATCCTTTCAAAACAATTGGCAAAATGCTTTATTTGAATTCAACCAACCCCTGATTCATTTACTAGACGCGCCACTATTTCCAAAAAATTTCACCATTGAATGCGATCTTCCTGCTAAATACCAAGCTAAAAATTTAAAAGCAGTATTGGTAGCTGCTCAATTACTTTCTACCATGGGATGGAAGCTTACAGCGGGTAAAGTGATGAAAGCATTGTCACAGATCAAAAAAAACAATGGCTTAATGGGAAGATGGGAATGTATTCAAGAAAGCCCAAGAGTGATATTGGATGTAGCGCATAATGAACATGGCGTAAATGCCTTGTTAGAACAATTAGCTTCCTTGCAATACCAACAATTACATATTGTTACTGGCATGGTGAAGGACAAAGATGTACAATCAGTACTACAATTACTTCCAAAAAATGCATTGTATTATTTTACTCAATCGCATATACCAAGAGCATTACTAGTGAATGAATTAGCAGATCAAGCAGCCGTCATTGGATTAAATGGACATTCCTACGAAGATGTCAATCTTGCTTTAAAGGACGCCATAAAAAATGCCAACCACAATGATTTAATTCTTGTGATTGGCAGTGTATTTTTAGTCGCCGAAGTTGACAGAACTCATTTTTCATAAAATTACCATCCCTTATTTGCTCTTAAAGTGGTGATATGCGCCACATGATGTTTGCCATGCCATGCATACACTGCAAACAAATCCCAAAGACTTACCTCGGCGTTTCTACCTGGATGAAATATTTTTCTTTGCCATTGTTCCTCCGTTAAACTCGCTAATAAATTAGCCCATCTTTCATGCAAGGCATGCAATAAAGTCATAGAATAATTAATGGGTGTATCCAATGCATCTGCCATCGATACCCACTTGTTTTCATCGTACGCTTTAACAGAAGGCACTTCTTCGGTCAAGCCTAATTTAAATCTTGCAAAAGCATTCATATGGCTGTCTGCAATATGGTGTACCAATTGTTGCACCGTCCATCCGCCTTCTCTGTAGGGTGTATCTAAATGTACTTGATCTAAATTCAATACGGCCATTTCGACGTCAGTTGGTAAATGCCTCAATGCATTGATCCATTCTTTTTTAGTGGCTTCTGAATAAGGTTTCAATTCATACTTACCAATTGGATATTTTGGGTCCGTTGTCATATTGTATTATTTAATCTTCTCTTAATTGTTTTCCTGTCATATGGATAAAAACATCTTCCAAATTTGCCTTCTTCAATTCTTTTTCTTTTTCAAATCCACTTTCTACTAATTCATCTATCAATTGATTCGGTGAATTGATGCCAATGATTTTACCGCTATCAATAATCGCCACTCTATCACATAGCACTTCTGCTTCATCCATATAATGTGTTGTAATGATGACAGTGGTGCCATTGTTTCTAATTTCTTGAATCAAATCCCAAAGATTACGTCTTGCTTGAGGATCTAAACCTGTTGTAGGTTCATCTAAGAAAATGATTTTTGGACGATTGATGAATGTGGTAGCAATTGAAAATCTTTGCTTCTGTCCCCCACTCAATTCCTTAAACTTGGATTTTGCTTTATCTACTAAATCTACTTTAGCCAATAGTTCCATTGGATCCATCTCCATTTGATACAATCCAACAAATAATTGAATGAGTTCTGTTAAATTCAAATTTGGGTAAAATCCAGCAGTCTGTAATTGTACCCCAATGATTTTCTTAATGGCTTCTGGTTCTGTATCTAAATTCATCCCATCTACGATCACCGTCCCTCCAGACTTTTGCCTTAAGGTTTCGATAATTTCTAAAGTGGTAGATTTTCCAGCACCATTCGGTCCTAATAAACCAAAGATCTCTCCTTTATATACCTCAAAGCTAATGCCTTTAACTGCTTCAAAGTCGCCGTAGGACTTGGTTAAATCCTTCACTTGTATGATGGGTTCTTTCATGAATGCTTGTATTAAATCGTTCTTTAGCAAAAATAACCTAACTAACTTATATTTGCCCTATCAAAATCAGATATATGAAGGTAGGTATTTTAGGCGGTGGACAATTGGGAAGGATGCTTTTACAAGCAGCAGCGAATTATGATCTAACTACTTATGTTTTAGAAAAAGATCCCAACTGCCCAGCAGCGCACTTATGCCACCATTTTACAACAGGAGATATTTTAGATTACGATACGGTTTATCAATTTGGCAAACAAGTAGACGCCTTAACGATTGAGATTGAAGCTGTCAATGTGGATGCGTTAACTCAATTAGAAAAAGAAGGTGTAAAAATTTATCCTACCCCATCAGCTATTCGAACCATCAAAAATAAAATTGCACAAAAACAGTTTTATGCAGATAACGAAATTCCTAGTTCCAATTTCGTTGTGACCGATTCAGCAGAAGCGATTCGCCAACACTTAGGACTATTGCCTGCGGTACACAAATTAGCAGAGGGAGGATATGATGGCAAAGGCGTTCAAGTCATTGAAGATGAAAAAGCCATTGCATTAGGTTTTAATGCACCTGCTGTTCTAGAAGAAAAAATAAAGATTGTCAAAGAATTGGCATTGATTGTAGGTATGAATGAAAAAGGTGAAACAGTCATCTTCCCACCTGCCGAAATGGTTTTTGATCAAGTATATAATTTGTTAGACTATCAATTAAGTCCAGCAAAAATTGAAGAGCAACAACTTTGGAAAGCAGAAGCCATTGCAAGAAAAGTAGTTCAATCTTTAAAGAGTCCAGGTCTTTTTGCCATTGAATTATTTGTAGACCAAAAAGGAGATATCCTTGTCAATGAAACTGCACCAAGAGTGCACAATAGTGGACACCATACCATTGAAGCCAATTATGCTAGTCAATATGATATGTTATTAAGAATTATGCTTGATTATCCTTTAGGCAATCCTGCGCCAATTTTACCAAGTGCCATTGTGAATTTAATTGGAGCAGAAGGCTATAGTGGTGAAGTGATTTATGAAGGACTGGATGAAGTCATGAAAATGGATAATGTGTTTGTGCACCTTTATGGTAAAACCACCACAAAACCTGGCAGAAAAATGGGCCATGTGACCATCATAAGTAATGACTATATGGACTTAACGCATAAGGCCAACAAAATCAAACATACCCTAAAGGTCATTAGCAAATAGCTTCTTGCTTATTCGCCACTTGTTAATGTTGCTGGCTTTGGCTTTGTTTCAATCAATTTTTTCTTGATAGCAAGGCTTCTAAAATAACCAATACCTATAATACTCTTTGTTTGTAAACCTGGCGACTTTTTGAGTGGGCCAAAGATTCGAATCTTATCATCATAAATTAAATCCAAACTGTAGGTCGCTGAAAAGTTTTTATTGATCTTGAAAGTAAATAAATTGGTCATGTAAAAATTGACATTCTCGGGCTTATCATAATAATTGGAGAAAAAATCCGCACGACCTCTATAATTGATATTTGTAGCAATGACTTTACTATAGTTTACAGTAACAAATAAACCTGTTTCTCGCTTCACCATAGATCCTGAATCCACGCCGTATTTACCAAGTTTTGATAAATTTTTATTTAAAACCAATATGGTTCTTGATGTTAAAGGAGAAAAAAAGATTGAAAAATTATTATCAGGCTTATAATCCAAACCAGCAGAAATAATCATATAGGCAGGCGCAAATAAGGAAGAGGTAAGTGTGGCTTTAGTGCCACTAAAACTATAGCCATCAAAAAGTTGAGAACGGAAATTAAATAAACCTGATAGATACCATTTGCCTACTGTATCCATTTTATATCCATACTTACTTAGTAAATCCAATCGATCATCATTCTTCCTACCACCTTGTGAAGTAGACTGAACAAATCCAAGATTCAGATCTAAATTATTATCCCAACTTTGACGTTCTTTTTTATATAAAGCGAAATAATTAAAATAACTATTGATGGTCATATTAAAGTTATCACCCCCAGCTGCCCAATTGCTCAATGAACTTTGTGCCACATTTAAATTGTATAAACCACCCTGTTTCCAATTCCAATTAGCCGTATCGGTATCTTTTTTAATATTCCTCGAAGTCTCCGATCTCAATTTTGCCACCACCAATTCCTGCGAATTTGCCCTATTGAAACAAAAAAAAGTGAATAATAAAATGAAACCTCTGAGCATGCGCAAATTTTTATAAATATACACCCTACTCAATAATCGATTGATTAATAGGTTAATATAAAATTAATTTATATATATCTTGTCTTATTTTAATCATTTGTATATCAATCAATTAGGAATTTTGTCTGACAAGTTGACACATAAAAAAAATTTGACTAAGTTTGCAGTTCAAAATAAGTGCATGGATTCAAGTTTACTGATAGATAAATCCCAGGATGAAGCTCGACAAGGGGAAGCCTATGCTAGCCAGGCTAGTAAAAGTGTCTTTCTAAAGCACTTCTATGTAGAGAGCTATGGTTGTGCAATGAACTTTGCCGACAGTGAAGTGGTTGCATCCATTTTAGAAAAGAATGGTTTTGGAGGCACTAAAAATATTGAAATCGCGGATTTAATCTTGATCAATACCTGCTCTATTCGTGAAAAAGCCGAATTGACCATCCGTAAGCGATTGACAGAATTTAGAAGTTTGAAACAAGTCAACCCAGGTCTATTGATAGGTGTATTGGGTTGTATGGCAGAAAGATTGAAAGCCCAATTATTAGAAGAAGAAAAACTAGTGGACTTAGTGGTTGGTCCTGATGCTTACAGAACCCTACCCGATTTGATTGCCGAAGCTGGCACTGGACAAAAGGCAGTGAATGTGTTATTAAGTAGAGACGAAACTTATGGCGATATTGCACCCGTTAGATTAGACAACAATGGCATTAGTGCTTTTGTATCCATTATGCGTGGATGTAATAATATGTGTAGTTTCTGTGTGGTGCCATTCACAAGAGGACGTGAGCGCAGCCGAGATGCCTTTTCTATTCTTGCAGAATGCAAAGACTTATTTGATAAAGGATATAAAGAAGTGGTTTTATTAGGTCAAAATGTGGATAGCTATTATTGGACCAATCCAGAAAATAATGCCACCACTACTTTCGCCATGTTATTAGAAGAAGTGGCACAAATTGATCCAAGCCTTAGAGTTCGTTTTAGCACTTCTCATCCAAAAGATATTACGGACGAAGTCTTACATACCATTGTCAAATACGATAATATTTGCAAACACATCCACCTTCCTGTTCAGAGTGGTAGTTCTAGGATCTTACAATTGATGAATAGAACGTATACCAGAGAATGGTATATGGCCAAGATTGACCGCATTCGTACCTTATTGCCTACCTGCAGTATTACATCAGATATCATTGCGGGATTTTGTACAGAAACCGAGGAGGATCACCAAGACACCCTTAGCCTCATACAATATGCCAATTACGATTTGAGTTACATGTATTTTTATTCTGAACGTCCCGGAACATTGGCCGAAAGAAGATATGAGGATGATATTGATCTAGTGACTAAAAAAAGAAGGTTACAAGAAATTGTAGACCTACAATGGAACTTATCCAATGAAAGTAATAAGCGAGATGTGGGAAGCGAATTTGAAGTTTTGATAGAAGGCAATAGTAAAAGGAACGAAGCAGAATGGATGGGAAGAAATAGTCAAAACAAAGTAGTTGTTTTTCCAAAAGGCAAATTCGATTATAAAAAAGGAGACTATGCACAAGTCAAGATTCACAATTTTACAAAAGGTACTTTATTAGGGGCAATCATTTAATTTATTCATACCATGGATTTACAATCATTAAAAAACAGATTCAGTATCATTGGCAATACCCCCTTACTGAATCATGCTTTAAATACTGCGGAGCAGGTTGCTGCAACAGATTTAACGGTACTTATTGTGGGAGAAAGTGGTGTAGGTAAAGAAGTTTTTTCACAGATCATTCATAGCCTATCCTCCAGAAAACACAATCCATTTATTGCTGTTAACTGTGGCGCAATTCCAGAAGGTACGATTGATTCAGAATTATTTGGACATGAAAAAGGTTCATTCACTGGAGCAGTGGATAGTCGCAAAGGGTATTTTGAAACTGTAAGTGGTGGTACCATTTTCTTAGATGAAATTGGTGAATTGCCATTGGGTACACAGGCCAGATTATTACGTGTATTAGAAACGGGTGAATTCATTCGCGTTGGTTCATCTAAAGTACAAAAAACAGATGTCCGTGTCATTGCTGCAACCAATAGAGAATTGATTGAATTCACAGAAAAAGGAAGATTTAGAGAAGACTTATATTATAGATTGAACACCGTGCCTATTCGTGTTCCTTCATTAAGAGACCGCAAGGAAGATATCCCCTTACTTTTTAGAAAATTCGTGGTGGATTTTGCAGAAAAATATAAGACCAAACCCATTTATTTAGATGAAGAAGCAAAAGGACTATTAACAGCCTATGGTTGGCCAGGTAATGTGCGGGAATTAAAAAATATAGCAGAACAAATTTCTGTATTGAGTAAAAACGATCATATTGATGCTGCACAATTAAATAGCTTTTTACCAAAACATACAGCGCATAAAATGCCTATGGTCACTGGTACACCAGTTGGCGAATTTGCGAATGAGCGTGAAATTTTATACAAACTATTTTTTGACATGAAAAAAGATGTCAATGAGTTAAAGAAGATGTTTTTAGAGATATTACAGAACCCAAGTTTATCAGGACAAGCGGCGCACTATACAAAAGAAGCCATCATCAATGAATTAAAGGAAGATATTAGCCCATCCCATGCCCCAGTTTCTAATGTGAGCATGCCAAGTAATGCAATGCAACTTCCAAATCACCAACCAGTCATCATTGACAATGACCTGCAGAACCATTATGAAATAGAAGAGTCTTTAAATATCATGGATAAGGAAAAAGAACTAATTTTAAAGGCACTTAAAAAACATAGAGGGCGTCGTAAAGATGCTTCTACCGATCTAGGCATCAGTGAAAGAACATTGTACAGAAAAATTAAAGAATACGACATTGAAGAATAAATTTTATATATTAAGCTGTATCAGCCTATGTATCCTACTAACTTCATGTGGTGTCTATAGTTTTAAGGATGCGATGATCCCCGATAATGTAAAGACGGTTAAGATTGGATTTATTGATAACAGAGCAAGATATGTCAACCCGCAGTTAGCACCCCTATTGACAGATAAAATTTTGCAAAAAATCATTGGTCAAACAAAATTGACAAGAACCAATAGCGACGACGCACACTATCAAATTTTTGCGACTATTACGAACTACGATCCTTCACAAACTGTAGGTGTGAGTGGCCAAGCAGCAGCAAGTAATAGACTAACTGTGACGGTGCATGTTGTTTTGAAAAAGACATTGGAAAATAAAGAACTTGAATTTGATGTAACCCGTAATTTTGATTTCTCAGCCAATTTGACTTTAAATCAAGCAGAAGGTCAATTAATGGATGAGATTATTCGTAGTATTACGGATGATATTTTTAATCAAATTTTTTCAAACTGGTAAAGCATGAGTGCATTAATGATCAACGATATAGTTAAACAATGGACAGGACATGCTTCATTAGAAGCCATCGAAACGGATACCCTTGAAAAATTTGCAATGGAGCATCCCTATGCGCCATCGATTCAATTTCTTTTGGCAAAAAAATACCAACTGATTGCCTCCCCGCTTTTAACTGCTCAATTATATAAAGCAACTGCTTATTTTCCTTCTAGTCTTCATTTACATTGTTTAATGAATCAAGTAACGCAAAGTGAAGTCAATGCCCCTGCAGATGCCAAATTAAATAGCTTACTCAACAATCAGGTTGCACAATTCAATGAAGAAGTGGATGCATCTGATGTGTTAGATTATGAGAAAGAAATAACTACGAGCTTACAGAAAGACTACTTTGCCGCTCAAGGCATCGAATTAGACCTTTCTAAGCTCCCTCAAGATAAATTTACCCAACAGCTAAGAAGTTTTACTGCCTGGCTTAAAGTGATTAAAAACAAGGATGGTCTAGATCAGCTTGACCAAATTGGTGCTTTAGGCGCCGATCAGGAGCAAATCATTGCTCAAATTGCCGAAAAAGCCAATATCCCAGCTGATATTTTAACCGAATCCATGGCTGAAATATGGGAAAAACAAGGGAATTTGAAGAAGGCTATTGCCACTTATGAAAAATTAAGTTTTATTTTTCCTGAAAAATCCGTTTATTTTGCATCCCGTATAGAACATTTAAAAAATAACAAATGATAACTTTCTTTTTAATATTAGTGGTAGTAGCCTGTGTTGCCTTGGGATTCATGGTATTGATCCAAAATCCTAAAGGTGGTGGATTGAACGCCAATGTAGGTGGATTAAGTAATAATTTCATGGGTGTAAAGCAAACGACAGATGTACTTGAAAAAGGTACTTGGATTTTCGCCTCAGTGATTGCAATATTAGCCATCACCTCTACCTTATTCTTGAGTGGTGGTAATAGCAATGGAAATAGCGTATTAGACAAAGTCAATACTTCCACTACAACAAGTCCAGCGACTCAAACGGCTCCTCCTCCACCGCCAGCAGCGATGGATACAAATAAGAAGTAACTCAATTAGAATCTGAATACATTATTTTAAAATAGTATTTTTCCCCACCAATCAAATGGTGGGGATTTTTTTTGTATTTTAGATGATATGAAAAAACTACTATCAATACTAATTAGTGTTATTGTATTTTATATTTTCTTTATTGTATTTGTTAAGAGTACGCGTTTTAACCAAGAGCAAGTCTATTTTGAATATAGGAATGAAGGTTTGAATCAACTTGCAGATAGTTTGGTTGCAAAAAAAATCATCTTCGAAAAAACGAGTTTTTTACTGCTTGCAAAAGCTTTGAAAGTCCAAGACAAAATCAAAGCTGGAAGATTCCTTGTGAAAAAGAAAACCAGTGTGCTTGATCTCATAAGGATGTTAAGAAACAATCGACAAGCGACGGTAAAATTGGTATTGAATAAAGTACGCACAAAAGGGGAATTGGCTAAACTAATCGCAAAGGCTTTCGATAGAGACAGTGCAGCAGTGATGACCTTTTTAAGTAGCAATGATTCTTTACAAGCTTTTAATACAGATACCACTCAGCTCTTTGCTTTGCTCATACCCAATACCTACGAATATTATTGGAGTAGTTCCATGACTCAAATTGTAGGCAAATTACAAAAGGCGCAAATTTATTTTTGGAGTCAAAACAACCGTATTCAAAAAGCAGCAAGCAAAGGCATGAGTCAAAATCAAATCTATACTTTGGCTTCTATTGTGGAAGAAGAAACCAATTTTGACTCAGATAAATCCTTAATTGCAAGTGTTTACCAAAATAGATTAGAAAAGCAAATGCCTTTGCAAGCATGTCCAACCATCAAATACGCAATGCAAGATTTTACCATCACACGTATTTATGAAAAATATTTATCCAACGCCTCTCCCTATAATACTTACCGTATCAAAGGCCTCCCTCCTGGCCCTATTTGCACCCCAGCAGCCAAAACCATTGACTTAGTATTGGATGCCCCAAAAACGGATTATATTTACTTTGTGGCAAAAGCAGACTTTAGTGGTTACCATCATTTTAGTAATAACTATGCCGAACATGATCGATACGCCAAGGAATACCAGAAAAAGCTAGACGAATACCAAGCTAAAAAAGCGATAGAAAATAATAGCGCTGGAAAATAATCACGATGGAAATTGAGATTTGACGAATTTAATTATAAATAACCCTTTCAATACTTGAAAAAAATAATACAATACCTTTTAATCCCATTTCAGTTTGCTAAACAAAAAGCAAAACGTATTATTATTCCCGGATTTCAAGATGTGAATTTATTTCAAGTGATTCAATTTTTATTTAAGCAATTGAATACAATTGGACTCTATGATCGAGCATCCGCCATTTCCTTTAATCTAATTATGGCATTGCCAGCTGGATTCTTATTTTTATTTTCAATCATCCCCTATTTTCCAAAAAGCTTAAAAATAAAAAAACAGATTCTTTCTATTTTTAAAGATATCTCGCCCAATTCAAGTACCTACCGATTTATTCTGGACATCATCAATGATTTATTAAGTCAACACGTTGGTATCTTCTCCTTTGGTTTCCTCTTATTATTATTTTACGCTTCCAATGCCATGACAGGCATCATTAGAAGTTTTGATAAATCCATTATGCAAAACAGGCCCTTCTTTCTGCATCAAAGAATGAGGGCGCTTCGTTTAACATTAATTTTAATGTTATTAGTTTTTGCAAGCCTACTAGTGTTGATTGGACAGGATCAATTGACGACACTCTTAAGAGAAGTATTTGACATTAAAAGAAAAACGATTTTGCCTTATTGGAATAGTATTAGATGGGGTATCATTGTATTGCTTTTATTTTATGGCAATGCTTTTATTTACAAATTTGCGCCACATGTAAAAGAAAAATGGGCACTGCTTTCGCCAGGTGCCATCTTATCAACTACATTAATGTTAGTGACGACCTTAGGATTTTCCTACTGGGTCAATAATTTTGGTAGCTATAGTAAAATTTATGGCTCCATAGGAACCGTACTTGTGGTGATGACCTTAATTTATATCAATGCCCTTATTTTATTGATAGGATTCGAATTGAACGTAAGTATTGAAAAACTTAAAAAAGAACAAGACGAGATAGATTACTTTAATTAAAAAAATGAGCCTCTTTTTGGGAGACTCATTTTGTATTCAAATACATTTAATTATAAAGGATTCATTTTTATTTATTGGCCATGTCTGGGATTTCAGCCGCTTTATACGCACCTGCATCCAACTTTGCTTTGGTTTCACTAAATGCCTTTAATGTCAAATCTATCTCCTCCTGTGTATGCACTGCGGTAGGAATCAATCTGTAAATGATATGTCCTTTTGGAATGACAGGATACACCACAATAGAACAGAAGATTTTATAATTCTCTCTGATATCCATCACCATTGCTGTAGCTTCTTCTACCCCACCTTTCATATACACTGGCGTTACTACAGAGTCGGTTTTACCAATATCAAATCCTCTTTCTTTCAATCCTTTTTGTAATGCCAATGCATTCTTCCACAAATTTGCTTTCAATTCTGGCTTAGATCTTAATAATTCTAAACGCTTTAAGTTACCCACTACATAGGGCATTGGTAAACTTTTTGCGAAGATTTGAGAACGAATATTATAACGGATATAATCAATGATGGTTCTAGGTCCTGCCATGAATGCACCAATCGATGCCATGCTCTTAGCAAATGTTGAGAAGTATAAATCAATCTCATCTTGACAACCTTGCGCTTCTCCTGCACCTGCACCAGTTTCGCCTAATGTACCAAACCCGTGTGCATCATCTACTAATAAACGGAATGGAACTTTCTTTTTCAATGCAGCAATCTCTTTTAGTCTACCCTGATCACCTGCCATACCAAATACACCTTCTGTAATCACCAATACCCCACCTGATTGTTGTTTGTCTACCAATGCTTGTGCTCTATGTAATTGTTTCTCACAATCTTCCACATCATTGTGTTTAAAAACAAATCGGTGACCAGGAATCATTCTTAAACCATCAATAATACATGCATGACATTCTGCATCATACACCACAACATCATGGCGGCCACAAATGGCATCAATCGCACTCATGATCCCTTGGTATCCATAATTCATTAAGATCGAATCTTCCTTATGTACAAATGCTGCTAATTCTTTTTCTAATTGTTCGTGTAAATCACTATTTCCACTCATCATTCTTGCACCCATTGGCAAGGCTAAACCATATTGTGCAGATCCATCTGCATCTGCCTTGCGCACTTCTGGATGATTCGCTAAACCTAAATAATTGTTTAAACTCCACACAATCATTTCTTGTCCTCTAAATTTCATCTTAGAGCCTATTTCGCCTTCTAATTTAGGAAATGCAAAATAACCGTGTGCTCTTTCACGGTGTTGACCAATTGGTCCGTAGTTTTTAATCAGCCTCTCAAATATATCTGCCATAGCTATTTAATTATACTTGCAAATTTAATAATTTTTTAGTTTATATAGGTTTTAATTATTCGTATTTTGCAGTTCTAAATCTTATAAAATGCGTATTTTATCCCTTTTTTGTTTTTTGATCTTGTCCTTTACAAGCAATGCACAAGCACCAAAATCAACCCCATCAAGCACTTCAAGAAAACCTAAACTAGTTGTAGGCATTATGGTGGATCAAATGCGCTGGGATTATATCAATCAATTTAAAGCCTATTTTACCTCCCAACAAGGCTTTTTACGCTTTGTAAATGAGGGTGCCAGTTGTAATAATAACTTAATTCCTTACGTGCCAACGGTTACCGCATGTGGACATGCTGCAGTTTACACTGGCTCCACACCTGCATTGCATGGCATTACAGGCAATCAATGGTATGATAACTATCAGCAAAAGAATGTTTATTGTGTAGAGGATCCAACTGTTGTTTCAGTTGGTATAGAAGGTAGTGCCGCTGGCAAAATGAGCCCAGTGAATGTTTGGACTACGACACTTGGAGATGAGATCAAGTTGGCTAATAATTTTAAAAGCAAAGTATATGGTATCTCCATCAAAGATAGAGGTGCTATCATCCCTGCTGGTCATAGCGCGGATGGTGCTTTTTGGTATGATAGTAAATCGGGGAATTTTATTAGCTCTAGCTATTATGGCAAAAAATTACCAAATTGGGTAAGCGAATACAATAGTCAACATAGAGTAGACAGCTTCTATACTAAAGGTTGGAACTTAAGTTTATCTAAATCAGTTTATGAATCAAATTGTGATGGTGATATCAACGCATATGAATCTACCCCTTTGGGTGCCGATCAAAAAGGATTCCCTTATACCTTGACCCAATTTATTGGCAAGGATTATGGCAAGATTGCCTCTACCCCATATGGCAATAATATCGTGCTAGAAATGGCAGAAAAAGCTTTGGTGAGTGCGGAATTAGGCAAGGATGATATCACTGATCTTTTGGCTATCAGCTTTTCTTCTCCCGATTATATTGGGCACTCTTTTGGTCCAAATTCTTGGGAAACCCTAGATAGTTATATCAAGCTTGATGCGGTCATTGCGCAATTATTTAAAACCTTAGATCAACAAGTAGGAAAAAACAATTACACTGTTTTTTTAACAGCAGACCATGCTGTAGCTACTATTCCTGAATTTGCTAAAAAGCACCAAATTCCTGGCGGCCTAATCAGTGAAGCAGGATTGAAAAAAGAATTGGGGCAATGGTTGTCAAAGCAGGGCTTGAATGAAAAATTAATATCCGCAATTGGAGAATACAATATTCATTTTAACCATCCTTTAATGGATAGTCTTGGAGTGACGCAGGATAAAATGCTTCAATTAGTTAGTCGTTATTTAGAGCAAAAGCCAGGAATTTTACAAGTGATTGATGCTCGTAATGCGGCGACTGCTGCATTGCCTCAGCAACTAAGAGAGCGCATTGTCAATGGATATAGTCCTCAGAGAAGTGGCGATATGTTCATTGTGACTAAATCGGGTTATATGGATGGATATGCCACTGGAACGAATCATGGCGTTTTTTATAATTACGATGCCCATATTCCATTGCTATGGTATGGCAATGGCATCAAAAAAGGTAAAGTTAATTCAGTGAATTATATGACTGATATTGCGCCAACTATCACTACCCTTTTAGGCATTCAGATGCCAAGCGGGTCAATTGGGAAGCCTATATTAGAAGTATTAAAATAGCTTTTTTATCAGCCGTTTTAACAGCCATTTAATAGATTTAACAGAATACTGAGCAAAATCATAGTGCAAGACATACTTATTTCTAATGGATTCCGTAAATTGCACTTAGTATTTAAAGAAAACATAACAATTTAAAATAACATCATGAAAAAATTAGCTACCGTATTATTTGCATCTGTATTATTATTAGCTGCAAACACCGCTTCTGCAAATTGTGGTAAGAAAGATTGCAAAGATTGTAAGAAAGAAACAAAAGCACATAAGTGTGATAAAAAATGTATGAAAGATGGCAAATGTGCTGAAATGAAAAAAGAAACGCCAAAAGCAAAGACAAACTAAGAAAAATTTATAAACCCCTCAAGGTTTCACTAAAAAGCCCGATAGTAATTAACTACCGGGCTTTTTTATATATTTAATTTAGACAATAATACTAATGCTAGACGAGCTTTCGAGCACTGCGCAGAGCGAGGAGAGAATTTGTATTATTTCTAAATTTATTTCTTAATTATTTAGCCAATTTCTTTTGCAAATTAGAGTCCAATGCATCTAAGAATTCTTCTGTGTATACATAGTGTTCACCGTGCTTCACTTTATTACCGTGCACACATACTGCTAAATCTTTTGTCATGATACCGGACTCAACTGTCTCCACACATACTTCCTCTAATGCTTTAGAGAAACGAATCAATTCTTGGTTATTATCCAATTGACCTCTAAATTCTAAACCTCTTGTCCAAGCAAAAATAGATGCAATTGGATTGGTAGAAGTTCTGTTTCCTTTTTGGTGCTCACGGAAGTGACGTGTCACCGTACCGTGTGCAGCTTCTGCTTCCATCACTTTACCATCTGGTGTAATTAAAGTAGATGTCATTAAACCCAATGAGCCAAATCCTTGTGCTACCGTATCAGATTGTACATCACCATCATAGTTCTTACAAGCCCATACAAAATTACCATTCCATTTTAGAGCACTCGCTACCATATCATCAATCAAACGATGCTCATACGTAATACCAGCATCTGCATATTTTGTGACGAACTCATTTTGATACACTTCTTCAAAAATATCTTTGAAACGACCGTCATACTTTTTTAAGATGGTATTTTTTGTTGATAAATACAAAGGCCATTTTTTTGCTAAAGCTTGGTTAAAACAAGCTCTTGCAAATCCATAGATACTTTCATCTGTATTGTACATAGCCAATGCCACACCATCTCCCTTAAAATTAAATACTTCAAATTCTTGCACAGTCCCATCTTCCCCTTCAAACTTGACTGTTAATTTTCCTTTGCCTTTTGTAACAAAGTCAGTTGCACGGTATTGATCTCCAAATGCATGACGTCCAATACAAATTGGCGCTGTCCAGTTTGGAACTAAACGTGGCACATTCGCACAAACGATTGGCTCACGAAATACCGTACCATCTAAGATATTACGGATGGTGCCATTAGGGCTCTTCCACATTTGTTTTAACTTGAACTCTTGTACTCTTTGCTCGTCTGGCGTAATGGTTGCACATTTAATTCCAACACCATACTGCTTGATTGCATTGGCAGCATCAATCGTTACCTGATCATTGGTTTCATCACGATACTCCATACCCAAATCATAATATTTAATATCTAATTCTAGATAAGGTAAAATCAATTTATCCTTAATGAATTTCCAAATGATTCTTGTCATTTCATCTCCATCCAATTCTACAACTGGATTAGCCACTTTA
>Ga0114967_10001331_pt1 | contig 20635 bp, 15 predicted proteins | sample M_130628_MF_Meta_FD_92639 | JGI IMG/M metagenome (GOLD analysis project Ga0114967, IMG submission 92639) | Freshwater microbial communities from Lake Montjoie, Canada to study carbon cycling - M_130628_MF_MetaG | ecosystem: Environmental > Aquatic > Freshwater > Lake | place: Lake Montjoie... | reverse complement strand
GGGCCTAGGGCCGACAGACGACGCTTGTGAGCAAGACCTGCAAGAGGGTTGTTCTGATCCATGAACTGAGATAGCTGGCTAGCACCAAAGAACTCTTTGATAGCTGAAACAACTGGACGCAGGTTGATCAGGGTCTGCGGAGTAATAGCCTCAACATCCTGGGTAGACATACGCTCACGAACAACACGTTCCATACGGCTAAGACCAATACGAACCTGGTTCTGGATTAGCTCACCAACTGAACGAATACGACGGTTCTGGAAGTCATCGATATCATCTGATGAGATCTTTACGTCTGTCTTCTTACCTGACATCTTTAGACCAAAGGTCATGTTAGATGTGATATCAGCCTTGTTCTTTAGAGCAAGGTCGAATACCAAAAGGTACTTCATGGTTGCGATGATGTCTTCAACAGTAAGAACAGTGGTGTTCTCATCTACTGTTACACCCAACTTACGGTTGAGCTTGTGACGACCAACACGAGCTAGGTTGTATCTCTTCTTATCGAAGTAAACACTCTTCAACCAGGCTTCAGCAGCATCTGCGTTACCTGATTCGCCACGTACCTTGCGGTACATTTCCTTCAAAGCATCTTCTTTAGTGATTACTGGAGTTGTGAATGCACGTGACTCGTCGTAGTTCAAAGTGTTTTCGATTAGGTCAATATCAATTTCCCAACCATTAGCAGCTGTAGCAACTGACTTAACATCTGAGAAAGCTTCAAGAATTTCTACACGAGAAAGACCAAGAGCCTTTAGGAAGATAGTTGCAGAAACCTTAGTCTTACGGTCAACCTGCACCTGAAGGATTGGCTTACCGAAACGAGAAACATTCTTACGGTCATCCTTAACCCATTCGGTTAGGAACTCTAGGTATGAACCACGAGAAGGAATGATCTGAGCCTTGTTGTTCTTCACATCCAAGTTACCGGTGGTGTTAGTTGACACCGAGAAGTAAACACCAGGAGAGCGAACAAGCTGAGATACAACTACACGCTCTGTTCCATTAACAATGAAGGTACCTTCATTAGTCATGATTGGGAATTCGCCCATGAAAACAGTCTGAGACTTGATTTCACCAGTTCTGTAGTTTGTGAACTCTGCCTTGATATACAAAGGACGAGCATAAGTCTTGCCCTTAACCTTGCACTCATCAGGAGTGTAGTTAGGAACATCTAGGTTAGGAGCTTTGAACTCAAGACCCATCTTTGCCTCAGCTGGGTTGTTTGGGTTGTCTTCAATTGGAGATAGCTCCTCGAATACTTCCTCAAGACCAGTCTTGGCTTCTGCCCCAACCTTTTCACGCCATGAGTCAGCTCCAACAAGCCATTCAAAGCTCTCGGTCTGCAGGGTTAGAAGATTTGGTAATTCAATCGGTTCACGAGTTTTAGCAAACGATAGTCGTTGTGATGAACGAATGTTTTTGGTGGTTTTCTTGGCGGCCAAGATGATCCCTTCAAAGGCGGTTTACATGTATAGAACGGTCTATGGGATTAGTCCCTAACAGTTATGTCGCCAAAATATGCAGACAAAATAGCGCAGCCAAAATATGCTTACGGGTTGTTGGGGAGCAAACCTCTATCTTATAGGTGAACAGGCCATGAATGCAAGAAAAACCCCAAAATTTGTCTTAAATGAGTCGGACCCCCATTTCTGAGGGTCCGAACACTTGGAACTGAGCTTTACTTCTTTGGAACTAGGTATACGCCTTCTTCAGGGTCAACAACTGTGCTAGTTGGTGCATATCCACTGTAGTTTGCGACAACGCGAACAGAGATCTTCGCTCCCAGGTCCTTAGCCTGTAGAACATAATTTGCTGTTTTCGCATCTAAAACAGCTCTACCATTGCGGTACCAGGTGTACTTGATGCTTGAAGGTGCAACATCTCCTGAGTATCCGCCGATAGCCTTCAAAGCAGTCAACGTTGCGTTGGCTTCGATGGTTGGGGCCTCAATGTCCTCTAGAAGTCCAGCCTTGATGAACGGTGTGCTCACCTTAGCTGTAAGGGTGTTGTAGCCATCTAGCGCGTAGGTGATTACAGCAGTTAGCTTTGACTTGAAGTCTGCTGGTGTAACTGAATATTCAGCATCGGTCTGATTCGCTACTAACTTGCCGTTACGGTACCACGCAATGCTAGGTTCTACCTCTACTGAAGGAGTACCAGGCTTCAAGGTCAGTGTTGCACCGGTAACAAAAGCAGTCTCAGCTGTTATCTCTGCCTGAGATGTGAGCTTCAAAGTACCTTTAACCACAATCAACTTGGAGCTAAACACTTCAACCGGTGTGTAGCCCTCTAGGGAACCAGTAACGCTTAGCATTACGGTGTCCCCTGGAGCAGCTGCGTCAGCAGCAATCACAAACTCTTCGGTGGTAGCAACAGCCTCAGACTCAGCGTCTTCGTAGTTGATAAACCACTTGTAGCTAAGTTCAACATCCTGAGTCCACGCCTTAGGAATAGCCTTAAGGGTGTTGCCGATTGCAGCCTTACCGAGAACCGAAGGAGTAGGGGTCTTCTTGATGATTCCTAGACCAACTTCAACCTTCTTACCTACTAAGAATTCTGTTGCTGTGTAGACCACAGGACGAATTTCTTGAGCTAGGTCATCAGCTGTAAGCATTAGACGGCTAGTTGTCGCACCTGAAACATAAGCACCGTCAGCTAACCAGCGGTTGGTCTGCTTGCCATCGAACTTCAAAGCGTTGACAACTGCTTCGAAGCTGGTCTTAGCAAAAGTACCAACACGAACTGTGTCATCGGCTGGGTTTGAACCGTTGTAGACCTCAAGATCTGTTGATGCAATAAGGTTTAGAACTAGCGGGTCCCCGGCAGTTCCATCCTGCGCATAAACAACAATGTTTGCTGTGATGTAGCCAGAAGCCATGATGACTGAGCCGTAAACAACTGCGGTACCGCCAACGGTTCCTTCAGTAGGAGTAGCGGTGATTACAGTGCGAGCAAATTCATTCTCGGTGTCAACCAAAACTTCGACTTCACCTGAATCAACCTCAACATCATCTTCACTTTGGTTCCACAGTGCACCGTTGATAGTAACTGCCTTAACCTCGGAGTTGTCTGATCGAGCTACGTAGACCTGAACCCACTTGCGATTTTCTGTTCCGTCCGGTGCAGTTACGTGAATAGCTGCATAGCCGAGATAGCCACAGCCTTGTGCTGGATGACAACCGTTTGCAACCTCGTCGTGTTCAAAAATTTCAATGTCGTAAGTGGCATCCGGGTCAACTGTCTCGAGTTCAACCTCGATGGAAGTTGTTCCGTGCGGCAAGGTCAGGTCAACATACGCTACATTCGGGTCAGTTCCGAAAACAACGTCTTCACCATTTACTGTGACGCTTGCAAGCTCAGCGCTGTTAGGAGCTACGTCTAGGAATGACTTGGTTAGGCTCACAACACCGTCGGTGGTGATGGTGACGTATAGCTCGTTTTTGCCTACTTCTAGGTCAGTGGCACCCTCAATCTCAACAATTGAACCTGCTGATGCTGGGGTTACCACAACTGCAACCTGAGTGGTTCTACTTGGAAGTCTTACTGTAGATCCTTCAGTAACAGTAACTGGAGTTGTGTTTCCTTCCCAGGTGACGGTAATGATGTCGGCAGTCTGATTGGCAGATGCAACGGACATGTTGATTGGTACTAGGACCAGCAACGCTGACACTAGAACGGCTGTGAAGCCGCGAAAACTTTTGCTTATTGAACTCAAAGCTCTTTCCCTTCGAAAGTTTTTATGGGTTGTAATTCTTTTACAACGTAAAGATTCCGTAGCAGAGATACGTGTTTGCGAATACAAAACGAACAGCAAGTTAAGCAATACAAAATAATTGGGTTGTGCGGGAACAAAACTCAACCACGAACAGCAGCTTGCTAGCAACAATGAAAATCATCATTTAGGTAAAAAGAATCAGGCCTCCAAGGTTCTGGAGGCCTGATTTACTTTTTAGCTAGTTAGTTAGCAGGTACTACGAATGGCGCGTCAGGATCAGATATAACTGAAGTTGACTTGTAGCCAAGGTAGTTTGCGATAACACGAACGGTGATCTTTGTACCCTTTACATCCTTAGCCTTCAAGGTGTAGGTACTTGACTTGGCGTCAGTGATTACTCTTCCGTTTCTTGACCAGACGTACTTCTTTGAAGTAGTAGGTGCATCGGTCGAGAAGCCAGCAACTGCTGTCAGAACGGATCCCGCCGCAGTGATGGTTGGCGCATCTGGATCTTCAAGAGTTGCAACCTTGATGGTCGGTGTCTTGAGCATGAACGATACAGAGGTGTAACCTTGTGCTGAGTAGGTAACCTTGACAGCAAGCTTCTTGCTGAAGTCTGCTCCGGTTAGAGTGTATTCAGCTGTGTCAATTGCAACATTGGTTGCGTCCTTGATTACCTGACCATCGCGAGTCCACTCGTAAGCAACTTCTGCGTCGTCCGGAATTGAAGTTCCAGGGTCCACTGAGATGTCTTTACCAGTTAGGAACTCTGAAGCGTCATCAAATGATGGCTTCTTTGTGATCTTGATCGTACCTGCAGTCACTGTTAGAGGAGCAGATAGCTTCTCTACTGTCTCGTAACCAGCAAGAGTACCAACAACACCAAGAGTAATCTTTGCTCCAACTGCAACTTCAGAGGTAAGCAAGAACTCGTCGGTTTCTGCTTCTGGATCTGTTGTTTCGTCTTCGTAGTTGATGTACCACTTGTAAGAAAGAACTACACCATCAGACCAGTCCTTTGAGATTGCCTTGAGGTTCTGTCCGATTGCTGACTTACCAAGAACTGTAGGTGTTGGAGCCTTCTTGATGATACCTAGGGCAACATCAAATGTCTTTCCAACAAATGTCTTCAAGGTAGCGCCAGAGCCTGTTGAAACAACTGGACGCATTGCAACTGGAACAGTCTCAGTTGACAAGTGAGCAGGTGTTAGCAATAGACGTGAGGTAGTTGCTCCAGCAACTACTGCGCCGTTTGCAGTCCACTTGTATACAGGCTTTGTACCAGCTGTTACTCCAGCTTGAGCTAGTGCAGCAGCTACGTTAGCGCTGTCAACCTTTGCGTAGGTTCCAACTCGTACTTCGTCATCGCTTGGGTTAGAGCCGTTGAAGACACCCATGTCAGATGAAGCCAACAAGTTGATCACTCGTGAAGTCTGTGTGACTCCGTCCTGAGCTGTAACCACAACAGTTACTGTTACATAACCTGAGGCTTTGATAACACCTGAGTTGTTAGTGAAGTTTCCACCAATAGTGCCAGTTGTTGCAACACCGGTGATAGCTACAGTAGCTGTGGTAGCGGTATCAACCTGAACATCAACAACACCTGAGTCCACTTCAATCAGAGCGGTTCCAGCATATGGTTCACCATTGACTGAGACTTCTTCAATGGTTGCATCAGTCGAAGCTAGAACAGTCATAGCAACTGTGTAGGTAACTACCTGACCATCTGCAGTCTTTAGAACAACAGTCAAACGGTTGCTGTCACCAAGCACTAGACCAGTGTCACCAGTGATTACGAAGGTCGCATCTATATCAACAGTTTCGACAGTCACATCAACATCAGTTGTGCCAGCTTCCAGTGTTACGGCAGCTGTTCTGTTGGCTAGGAATGTAACATCGTCACCAGCAACGGTCAGGGTCAACTCAGTTGAGTCCGGAAGTACGACTACCTGGAAGCGAGTGACCACTTCAGTAAGGTCTGGGTAGGTGATCAGTACAACTACCTCGTTTACACCAGGTTCTAGACCTGTTGCTCCTTCAATTTCAACAACAGATCCGCTAACTGGGGCCGTTACATCAACAGTAACTTCCTTAGTCTTAGCTGGAACTTCAAGCCTTGATCCGTTTGTGACAACGGCTGTAGCCTCGCCACCGAAGTCAACTTCGAAACCAGCCTTGAGAACAGTGAATGTGTATGTCTCAGTTGTCTTCTTGTCATCGCCTAGAACAACGATCTCTACGTCGTTGCTACCAGCAGGTAGTGTCAAAGCACCGGTTGCAGCGTTCCAGCCATCTACAGTCACAGTCGCACGTGGGTCTGTTGTTGTAACAGCCAAAGTGTTAGCCAAGAGGTAAGTCTCAACTGCGCCATCTACTGCAACTGGAGCACCGTTGAATCTGATGCCGCTCAAAGTTACATCTGGGTTTCCTACTAGTAGGTTCAGTGTGTAGGTTTCAGTTGCGATGTTGTCAAACGCGGTTACGGTAATAATCAACGCGTTATCGCCCTGAGTTAGATCTCTTCCACCTTCGATTACGTAAGATGCATCAATGTCATTCAAGACGATGCCAATGTTTACAGATGTGGTCTGGTAAGGAAGAAGAACATCTTCGTTGTCGCTGTAGCTTGTGCCATTGATGGTTAGGTTAGCAAGAGTAGCGTCATCGTTAGCAGGTACAACAATTGTGATGTCGTAACGGTCAACTGTGGTTCTATCTTCAGCTGTTACGTAGATTTCAACCTGGTTATCGCCAGCGTTCAATTCCATGCCGCCTACGATTTCGACAGTTGCGTTTTCGTCTCTGGTAGTAACCGCAACATCAGCCTCAGTCGCACCTTTGCTGATTGTTACGCTTCCACCATCAAGAACAGCTCGGCCATCAACTGCAAATGTTGCTTTAGTGTCAGTGTTTAGCAAAACAGTTACTGTTAGCTGTGTCTCGTCAGTGAAGACACCGTCAGCAGCTGTTACAACGACGCGAACATCGTTATCTCCAGTGGTAAGACCGGTTACTGAACCGGTTGCAACCGCACCGACCTTAGTTAGTGCAACACCGTTAACTTTTACAGTCGCGGCAGCATCGGCAAGGGTTACTGAAACTGGAACTGATGTGGTGCCCCAGTCAACTTCAGTGCCTTCACCGTTGATCAATTCTTCTTGGTTGACAACGATTACTGAATCTGTTTTATCTCCCTTAGGAACAACCAGGGTTACAGTCTTTGTCTCTGTAGCTGACCCTGCATCTGTTACTACAACCGAAAGAGTGTTGTTACCCTCTGCAACAGAAGTTCCATTAGCGGTTCCGTTCAAAGTTATAGCTGTTGTAGCGCCAGCTTCGCTTGGGGTTGCCACAACTGCAACTGAAGTTGTGTATGGATCTAGAGTCAAGGTTGAAACACTTGACACGTCTTCGCCATTGACGGTGAAGACCGCTAGATCGGTGGCTGCATTAGCAGCTGAGATCCCAAATCCTGCTGATGTTGGGATTAGTAGAGCCAAAATTGTGAGCAGTGATACGCGTTTTGATTTAAACACTTTCTTCTTCCTCTGATATGAAATGCCGAATTTTCTATTCGAACATTACTTAGATTAGGGTTCAAAATCATACAAATCAGCACAATTTACCAACTGTAAACCTAATCATCTCTAAAAGTTCCTTTAGATTAACCAGCGAGCAATTTTGGCTAAAGTTTAGATTTCTTAAGTTGTCAGGCTCTGGCCCACATAACGAGTTCACTTGGTTAAATAGATGAGGCCGGTCCTCCCAGGGACCGACCTCAAACTATTACTCGAATTACTGAGCTGGAGTAATGTCTACTCCGTCTGAGTCAACACGAGTGGTCTTGTAGCCAGGAATCTTGGCGATTACCTTGACTGTGAGGGTTGTGTTGATGTCCCTCACGTTGACAATGTAAGCAGAGTCCGCTGAACCCTGAATTACCTTGCCATTACGCTTCCATACATAGGTGAACTCAGCACCCTGAGGGTACTCACCTGGATCTACAACCAAGACTTCACCAACAATAGGCTCACCAGAAATAGTCGGGGTAGGAACCTCTTCAAGAGTTCCCTGCTTGACTATGCGTGACTTGATTGTGAACGAGGCGCTCTTGTAACCAAGAGCAGTTACATTGATGCGAACACCAATCTTTGACTGGTAGTCGTCAATGCCTAGTTCGTAGGTGTTCTCTTCAGCTGAGGCTGTGTAGAAGACAACTCCGTCACGAATCCAATCGATTGTGATTTCTGCTTCTTCGAACCATGATCCAACGTTGACTTCAAGAATTCCACCGGTTACAGATGCTCCAGTGATGGTTGGCTTCTCTGAATACTTCAATGTTCCAAGCAAAACGTTCACTGGAACGCTCATCTTCTCCAGAGATTCGTAACCTTCAACGGTTCCGGTGATTCCAACAGTGATCTTGGCCTCGCCATCAAATCCAACTAGGTCATAAGATTCAGTATCCGCACCTTCGATAGCTGCGCCATCACGGTACCACTGGTAAGCAAGCTCCGCGCCTTCAATCCAGTCACGGGTAACAGCAGTTAGGGTGTTTCCAACAATTGCCTTGCCCTTTATGGATGGCACCGGTGCTTTAGTAAGAAGACCCTGGCTAACTTCGATTGGCTTGCTCAAGATGGTGGTTGTTTCCACACCCTTCTTGGCAACTGTGATTACTGCGCGTATGTCCTTGCCGTAATCATCAGCAGTTAGTAGGTACTTAGCTGCGTCACCGACTTCTTCACCGTCGCGTAGCCATGAATAGGTTAGCTTTGCGCCTAAGTCAAACTGTGCACGAGGAATCTTTACAAAAGTTCCAACTCTCATAGGAGCTGTAGTTGAACCTGAGTTAGGGACAACTGAAACATTGCTTGAAGCCCAGACAATCACGGTTGCACTTTCAACTGTTTCGCCATCTTGAGCAGTCACATCAATTTGAAGTTGAGCAAAACCAGATGCCTCGATGTAGCCGAAGCCATTTCTAACAACTGTGCGAGCTCCACCTGATGGTGTCACCAAGATGTTTGCGAACTCGTTGTTCTTTGCAACATCGATGTCTAGATCTCCAGCTTCAACTTCAATAATCTGTTCATCAACCCAGGTCTTGCCGTTGATCTTGATTCCAGAGAATGTGGCATCAGATGATGGTAGAACGTTCAAAGTGATGTTGAAAGTCTCTGTTGCTTCACCATCTGGAGCGGTGATAACAACAACCAAATCGTTTTCACCCAAGACTAGATTTGAGCCACCGGTGATTTCATAGGTAGCTTCTGCATCTGTAGGTTCAACAATTACTTCAACACTCTTAGTGCCAGGTGTTAGATCAACAACATCCCCATCGGTAGCACTTGAGCTCTGCTCACCATCAGGTCCAGTCCAAACAACAGAGATGTCAGCCGCAGATGCATCGTTGCTTAGCGCAACAATTACGGTAATCAAGTAATCCTGTGTTGTTGACTCATCAGCTGCAGTAACAGTAACGGTGATTGTGTTTTCGCCAACTACCAAGCCTTCGTTACCGTCTATAACAAATGAAGCAAATTCATCAGTTGTGATTACATCTACGGTTACATCTTCAGTGAAAGCTGGAACTTGGATAACATCGCCATCAACTACTGATTCGCCATTAACTTCTAGGCTCGAAACAGATGTGTCGGTGTTCGGAAGAACAGTAATGGTGATGAAGTATTCCTGGGTGGTTTCACCATCAGCAGCGGTAACGGTAATCAATAGATCGTTGTCACCTGCAATTAGGTCTGTGCCACCTTCAACAACGTAGTTAGCCTCAGGGTCAGTTAGCTCAACAAGAACTTCAACCTCAGTGGTTAGGGGGGCAACAGTAACAAAGTCAGCGTCCCCTACTTCACTGCCTGCAACGTTGATCGAAAGCACAGAAGTGTCTGTGTTTACCAAGACGTTCACTGTGAACTGGTATTCCTGAGTAGTTGCCCCATCTGCAGCAGTTACATAAACGGTTACTAGGTTTCCACCAACAACTAGCTCAGTGTCGCCAACAATCTCAACAGTTGCGTCTGTATCTACAGTGTCAACATCAACTGTGATCTCAGTTGTTAGCGGGTCAATATCAATCTCGTCACCATCAACAACAGATGTTCCGTTAATTGTGATGCTGTTTACAGAAGTATCTGTGTTTAGAAGTACTTCAACGTTAAATGTATAGTCTTCGATTGTCACAGTGTCAGCCGCGGTTACAGAGACAGTAATTACGTTGTCACCTGTTTGCAGTCCAAGGTCACCTGTAACAAAGTATGTTGCGTTTACATCATTTAGCTCAACGGCAACAGTAACTTCAGTTGTTCCGTAAGGAACAGTTAGGTTATCTCCTGAAGAAATAGGTTCACCATTGATTGAGATCGTTGCGTTGGTGTCTGTGCTTGCAGGAACATTCAGGGTAACTGAGTAAACACCAGTGACATTTTTTGAGTCAACAACTGTAACCAACAGTTCGTTGCTACCAACTTGCAAACCAGTTGCCCCTTCAACTGTCACAGTTGCAGCTGAATCTACTTTTGTTGCCGCCACTTCAACACTTGTTGTGTTTGGCAATAGATCAAGAGATCCGCCATCAGAAACTTCAACTCCACCAACAGTTAGAGAAGAAAGCATTGGCGCTACACGCAATGTAACGGTAGAAGCATTTCTTGTGGTGGCCGGTACGTCTGTATCGAAAATTCTCACTGCCAAGGTGTGATCACCAAAGCTTAGGTTTGAAATAGTTTCATTCACGGCGTTGTTCACAACTGAAAGAGCCTTGCCATCAATGGATGCCTCAAGGCCTGCACAACAGTTTGGCACTGTCTCGATAATTACATCAGCACTCTTAGTGTTCTGCGGAATTAGCACAACAGCTCCAGGAGCGACTAGTCCACCACCAGCAAGCTCAACTCCGTTAACTGTTAACTTGCCAACAAGCGCTTCGTTCTCAGCCGCGTTAGCTGCACCAGCACTTAGCCCAGAAAGGGAAGTGACCACCAGGGCAAAAATTGTTAGTAGTGAGAGGCGTTTTGATTTAAACACGTGAATCGTCCTTTTTTTAGAGGCTATAAATCTACTTATGTAAAAGATTAGAGCAAAAACAGGCGTTATCCCTAGTCTTTACCAATTCGCAACCAAAAATTGTTATGCAGCCAGTTTCCAAAAAACTTAGTCTTTGGGATAAACAGAGCCACTCTGGTTGCCCTTTAGAAGAGCAAAAAGCTCGAATTGTTCACCAAAAGTCAAATAAAGCTCGTCAAACGAGCTGCTAAGTAGCAATACCCTGACGCAGCGATCCTTCTTAGGGCCGATAAATATGATTCGTTTAGTCCCATTCTGATACTCCCCAGTCCTGGTGAATGGAAGCCAGCCATGTTTGATTTTCTGCCCTAAAGTGCCTTTTTTAGGGGTCTCCTCGGCAGATACCTTGAGTATTCTGTCAAGTTCAAAGGCTATGTAGTGTCTGCCCAACAAATAACGCTCAGATCTTGAAAGTTTGAGCAAGGCGATACCATCGGTGAAGATTAGTTTGGCCATGGTTATCCTTAGAATGATTCGCTAAAGCGTATAAACCTATTGTATTAGGGGCAAACATCTAATCAAGTAGTTTAACAAGTTAGTGTTTGGAAACTTTAATTGTTTCCACCCAGGCTCAGAAAGACCCAATAAAGCCTCAGGTTCTGACCGGTAACCTCATTGATCCTTGGATCTGAGTATAAATCTCGTACTCATCACCAAAGGTTAGATAAAGTGCGTCAATCGCAGTGCTCAGAAGCAGCACCTTTACGCACCGTTTTCTCCTTGGCCCAATAAATAAAGCTCTTGTGGTCTCTTTCAGGTAGTCACCGGTAGGGCTAAACAGCCACCATTTAGGGCCTGTTTTCTTACCTAGAACAGCCTTTGTTGGGGAGTTCTCGACAGACACACGCCAGACTTTACTGAGGTCAAAGGCCAAGTACTTCCTGCCTAAGGCAGACGATTCTGATCTAGAAAATTTGAGGACCGCTATTCCATCGGTCACAATTAGTCGAGCCAAGTCATCCCTATCAGATTTTTAGTGTTGGGCTAAGGTGTTTCAAGCCAGTTGGCTCTTCGTGCTTTAGGCAGGCTTTTTATCAAGGAACTGGTTGAGTTTTTCCTCAAGCTCAAGCGCTTGAACACCACAAACCCAAATCTGGTCAATTCCAGGGTGTGAAATGGTGATCTTCAAGGCCTCTGTTGAACCCTTTAGTTTTCCTAAAACCAAGGTTGTCCCAGCACTAGTGCGGTATTCACCCAATAGGTTGTTGAACAACATAGGTTTAGAAACTCGGTAACCTAAGGTCACTTTGCCAGGAAACTCAAGAAGCCGAGCAGAGATCAATCTAGTTTTATCTAGGCTTAGACTAGGGCGCTCCAAAGCTCTGGATTCGGCTGGGCTCAAATTCAACCTAAAGGTGTCTTTTGTGAAGGTGAAAGTTGCCAAAATATGCTCCCAGTAAATATACGCTTTTTCGAATATGTCTTAATGATAACGAAAATACTATTCGATAAAACGAATTTATGAAGCAATTTTTACTTTTTTTATGGCGGTGACGGTGGGATTTGAACCCACGGTGGGCTTTCACCCACACAACTTTTCGAGAGTTGCACCTTCGGCCGCTCGGACACGTCACCGTTAGTTAGGCTATCGCAACAAGTCGGGTGGAACTAATCCCTTAGGGCTGCAACCAGTTCCTTGTTAACAAAGAATTTCTCTCTCCCAGAAACCACTGAATACAAAGCTCCTTGGCTCTCCAGAGATTCAAGCCAGGTAGCGGCTGTGACTCGAGTCACCCCACAGCGTTCAACTACCTGACGGATCTGCACGTAAGGCTTCTCAAAGATGAGCTGCACCAGAGCAGCCTTCGCCACATAACGATCGGCAAAAGACAGCCGCAAAGTGGCCACCTTCTTCAACTTGAGAGTCGACTCGACTGCAGAAACTCTAACGGCTTCCAAGATAAACAAGACCCAGGGAATCCATTCCCCTCTCTGATCAACGGCTCTCAACTTTTGGTAATACTCATCTCTGTTTTGCAATAGAAATTTAGACATTTGTAAAACCGGTTGGCTTAGCAAACCAGATGCAAGCAGGTGAAGCACATTGAGAACTCTTCCTGTTCTGCCATTGCCATCAGTAAAGGGATGGATGGCTTCAAACTGGTAGTGAGAAATGGCCATGACTATAAGAGGATGAAGGACATCCTCTCGATTTACATATCTCTCCCAGTTCACGATTAGTTTGTTTAGGTGTTCTGGGCTAGGCGGAGTGTAAACAGTCTCACCTTGAGAAACCAACACAGTGCCAGGCTGAGACCTCAATGGCATCTGTCTACCTAGTAACTCACTGCAAACTAGCTGAGCTAACTTGAATGAGACACCTCGTTGCAAGGCCACTTCAGATCCGGCAACAATCGCCTTCCGCAACCGCAGGGCTAACAAGGTCTCTTGATCTGGTTTAGTAGAGCTCACATCAGCGGAAAAGATTGAATCATGGGTAGTAACTACATTCTCAATAGCGCTACTAGCCTGTGCTTCTAAAACTGGGATGGCGTTTATGAACACCGGGGAATTTTCAAGCATCTGTGCAATTTCATCCAAACGCGCCAGAGCATTAGATGCAGCAATTACCGCATTGAATACCTCAGGAACCGCAAAGTCCACCGCTGGCGGTATGTCTGAAAGGGCTTTGGCTGTCATTTACCCAAACTAGCAGATATGTATAGTTTTGGCTATTTTTTATACATGTTCTCAAAACGTGTATAAAGCACTGGATCTAGGAATTCAGACCAAAGAACTGGCTAACTTACTTTTTGAGTGAATCTAAAACAGCTTCTGCATCTGCACCGAAATACCAGATCTCATCAATGGTTGGGTGTGACAGCGAGAGCTTCAGGAAGCTTCCGGATTTTCCAGGCTTACCAAGCACAATAACTTTGGACTGGTCTCTCCTGTATTCACCAAGCAAGCATCCGAACAAAGAACGTCTGGACACTCTTGTGCCCAGGTTTCTGTTGTTGAATTCAGTTTCAACAATTGCGGCTTTGATCCTGCTTTTTTGCAGCTTGACGTCAGGACGACCTAATACACGTTTTTCACGAGTAGTAAATCCAACTAGTAAAGTATCTCCACTGAGAATCAAGCGAGCCATTTTTGCTCTAACCAATCTGTTGTCTTATGGAAACGTAGCATAAGTAGATACGCATTGGCGAAGAAAAATAGTCGATATAGGTAAATAACGAATGAAAACATTTTGATTTTGAATAAATAAGTTCTATAAAGCGAACATATAGAAAAAGTAAAACTATTGTCGTAATGATTGCAAGCTGATCCAAAAACATTCCTCTTTATAAGAGGTATGCGGTTTGGTTCTACTAACTGCAAAAGAAATAAATTGAGGATTGTTGCTATCTTTTCTGTTCGAAGAATTCCTTCAACATAGAGCTCGACTCAGCCGACAACACATCTGGAATAACTTCAATTTCAGTGCCCAGACGTTTATCTCTCACCAAGTCGTATAGAGATCCAGAAGCTCCAACTTTCTCGTCCCATGCTCCAAAGATCACCTTGGAGATCCTTGCGGCCTGGATTGCCCCAGCACACATGACACAAGGCTCTAGGGTGACAACCAAGCTCATGCCCTCCAAGCGCCAATCCCCTAGCAGGCTGGCTGCTTCTCTTATGGCAACTATTTCTGCATGAGCTGTTGGGTCTTTAGATAGCTCTTTTTCGTTTCTACCCCTAGCAATGATCTCCCCGGCTGAGTTGACTATGACCGCACCAACTGGCACATCCCCAGAAACATCCATAGCAATCTGTGCCTCAGTAAGAGCAGCCCTCATGTATGGTTCCCAGTCTCTGCCCATTGCCCTGCCTCTTCCGTTGCTAGATTTATGTTACGACAAATGCCAGCATCTGAGCTTTAGATTATTTGGCTTGAACCAGGAGTGAGCAGTTGAAGGCAGTTCGTATCACCTCTAGCCAAAACCAATCAAGAGTGTAAGTTACTCTTGATTCAGGTGTTGAATATGATCTTTGGCTAGAAGCCAATGTTCCACTTAATACAAGTTCTGACTGCTGGCTTTTTCTATTACTTCCAGCGTGCATGAAACTAAATGAGGATCTAGAGCTTATTGGCACACTTTCTTCAAAAGCGATTAAAGCTTTCTATAAAGCACAAGATGAACTTCTAATTGCTCATCCACCTCTAAACAAGATCTCACTAAAACACGAAGGTGATCTCACAGAAGTAAAACCTGAATCTTCAAGAACAACTGGTTCTTTCTTCTCAGGAGGGTTGGACTCAACTTACACAGCAGAGAGCATAAAAGAAATTCAAACCCTGGTTGGAATCTGGGGCTTTGACATTTCTCTCAAGAGATAGGACCATTGGAATCTTTCTAAAGAGCTGGTTGAGAAGTATGCGCAGCAAACAAGCAAAGACCTTATTCTTGTGAAAACAAATATTAGAGAGCTCTCTAACGGGTTGCTCTCATGGGGTGCTGACTACCACGGCACAGCACTCTCCGGAGTGACTAATGCTCTTTCAAACCATCTAAAGAAGGTTTACATCTCAGCTACCCATACTGAGGAAACTAAACGTTGGGGCCAGTTCCCTTCTCTCTCTAAAGCATTCAGCACCGACTACCAAGAACTAGAAGAGCATGGTGCAGTAATAAGAACAGAAAAAGCTTTTGCTCTAGCCAACAAACCAGAGACAACTCTTCTTAGGGTTTGTTACCGAAACAAGACAGGCTTAGCTAACTGTGGTGTTTGCCAGAAGTGCATTAGAACAAGGATTGAGTTCTCTCTAGTAAATGCTCCATACAGGCCGATAGGTCTAGAGATCAAGCCAACCTTCACAGAACTACTAAAGGTAAAGATCTTAGGTAATGACTTTCTATTCTTCAAAGACTCAATTGGTTGGGCTAGAAGAGCAGGCTTTCCAAACACCTACCAGCCACTAATTGCTATAAACCTAGCCAGGCTAATTAGCAGGGTTTACTACAGGCTGAACCCAGATAAGAAGACCAAGGACTAGCTCCAACTTGATAGATTTGGGAAAGCGTAAAACATTCGCTTTACCAAATGCCCAAAGAGGAGTAGCCATGAAGCTAGTTGCTCTTGCATCCTCCCCTTACGAATCTAGAGTAAAAGTAACCCTAGATTCAGGTAAAGAACATGAACTCTACCTAGAGTCCAACCTTGAACTAGATCAGAAAACAGATCCTTGGCTTTACCTGCTACTACCTGTCTGCCTCAGACTAGGTGAAGACCTAGAAGTGCAAGGGTCTCTTTCAAAAGAAGCAATAGCTGCTTTTGAAAGAGCTAAACAAGAACTCCTTACCGGCCACTCTTACATGAAACCCATGTACCTTGTTTACAACCAAGAACATGCAGAATCAGATAAACCAGACAACAGCAAAAGTGTTGGTTCCTTCTTCTCTGGTGGTCTTGACTCTGCTTATTCTGCTGAAACAGAAAAAGAAGTTGATTCTCTTATTTGTGTTTGGGGTTTTGATATTGCAATCAGCAACCCAACCCACTGGAACCTAACGAAAGATCTAGTGGAGAGCTACTGCTCTTCACTAGGTAAGAGACCTGTAACAGTAAAGACAAACATAAGAGCAGTATTTAATGATGTCTTGGAATGGGGCAGGGACTACCACGGTTCAGCTCTAGCTGGTGTTGGTAGTGCTCTGTCTAAACATTTCAAGGCTGTTTATATTGCTGCCGGATATAAAAGAGCAGAAACCAACTGGGGTCACTTCCCTGGTTTAGCTAAGGCTTACAGCACACCTTATATTCAAATAGGTGAAAGCGGACCAGTTAGAAGAATAGAAAAAGCAGACGCTTTGGCTAACAACCCAAGAACCCCACAGATTAGGGTTTGCTACAGAAACGTCAAAGGTCTAGCTAACTGTGGAACATGTAAGAAGTGTGTAAGAACCAGATTAGAGTTTGACCTACTCAAAACCCCTAAAAGACCTTTAGGTCTTGAAACAAGACCCAAGCTAAAAGAACTACTAGAAACCCAGATCAACAGAGCAGATTACAAGTTCTACCTAGACGCAATCAAGTACGCCAGAGCCAAAGGCTCTAAGAACACAGCAGCCCCGCTACTAGCAGTCTCCTACGCAAGACTTAGAAGTAAAGCCCAATCACAGTTAGCAAAGCTAACTAAGAAGAAAGACCCTATTCAAGGGAACCCTAGAATTCCAAAGAGTCCCCGTTCGTGATCATGAATCACTCATACAGGAAACTTGGGTCTGGGCTGCAAGAATTAGGCGCTATCTCAGCAATATCCAAACAGTTAAAATACACTTAGGCAGATGGCTTCAGTACGCATGGAATTAGGGATTAGGGTGGCGACAATGAGCGAAAGTACTTACAAGGGGCAAAATCTTCATTTCCAGTGCCCATTTGCTTTCCTAGATAACCAAGTGAATCCTAACCTCAGCGGTCCCAACCCCGTTGAAGAATACATGCGGTGTGCTTTGGTGATGTTCGCTTCTGTGCGACGATTCCACCCTCGAGCAAAGCTGACTTTGGTCACGAATATGCCATTGTCAAAATCCTGGTTGCTCAAATTCGCATCCATTGACTGCGAAAATCGCGTTATTCCTTTTGAGTTCAAGTCACCAGATGGATACATGGATTCGTTTCAAGGTTCGCTGTTTCTTCTGGATTTACTTTCAAATCTAGAAAATTCGGAAGTCAACGTCGTACTTGATCCAGACATAGTTTGTGTATCTAGCCTTCCTGAGGGCTTCTCGCGAGAAATTGCCAATCAGATAGGTGTATTAGATCTTGCCTTCGACAAAGATCACACGATTAATGGCTTAAGCCCCAGAGACCAGAGGGACTACCAAGCTAGAAACCATCACCCTAGCCCACACTTTAGTCATTTTGGAGGAGAGCTCTATGTCATACCAGCTTCGAGATCGACGTGGCTGAAACAAGAAATTCTAGAGGCTTGGGATCAAAACATGGAGAACTTCAAGTCCGGACAAAGTTACCTTGTTACCGAAGAACACATTCTCAACTACGTTTTGGGCAAAACCAAAACAACTGATCTTTCGAACATCGCTAATAGAATCTGGACGGCAGTAAAGTATAGATTAATTCCTGAGGACATCGATAGTTTGGCTTTTTGGCATCTTCCGTCAGAGAAAGGTTTTGGTTTCACAAAATTGTACAACTTGATGAGCAAGCCAAACTCATGGTTCAACCTTGCAACTAATGAAAGATTTAAGCGTTTGGCGGCCAGGACAATGTCAGTTTCAGGTTGGCCACCTATGTTAAAAGCGTGTCGAGTGGCAAAGAAGTTACAATCTAAGTTTTGTTAGGCAAGCCATTCTGTGCAAGATTTGATTCTGTTTGGATGAAAATTCGTCCACCACTCACTCTTTACAAGCGCTTCATGAGCTGATTCTGTGTCTCTATGACTTAGATTTAGCACATGCGAATACACGTTGCAGATCATCCTCTAATCACTCACAAACTAACTGTTCTTAGAGATAAGAACACTCCTTCTCCTGTCTTTAGACAGCTAGTAGAAGAGTTAGTAACCCTGCTTGCCTATGAGGCAACCAGAGAAGTAAAGACAACCAAAGTAGAGATAGAGACTCCCGTCACTAAAACAGAAGGCCTAAAGCTCTCTCACCCAAGACCAATCATCATCCCAATCCTCAGAGCAGGATTGGGGATGCTTGAAGGCATAGTAAAACTACTTCCAACAGCTGAAGTCGGTTTCTTAGGAATAAAAAGAGATGAAGACACACTTCAGCCTTATACATATGCCAACAGACTGCCAGATGATCTAACCAATAGACAGGTCTTCATAATTGACCCAATGCTTGCTACCGGTGGAACGCTTATTGATTCAATCGATTACGTCTTTAAAAAAGGTGCAACCGATGTCACGTGCATATGCCTTCTAGGAGCACCAGAAGGTGTGGCGGCTGTTGAACAGCACGTAGGAGACAGAGACGTGAGGATAGTTCTGGGAGCACTAGATGAAAAACTCAACGAACTTGGGTACATTGTCCCAGGCTTGGGTGACGCTGGTGACAGGTTATATGGTTTGGCAGATTAGGTCTTTCCTAATCTAAAAAGCTCCACTTCCGCGAAACACATAAACCACAGTCTTGAAAATGATTGAAATATCTGTCAGCACAGACCAGTTCTCAACGTAGTTGAGATCTATGGCTACTGTTTCTTCCCAGGTTAGAAGTGATCTTCCACCTATTTGCCATGGACCTGTTACTCCTGGTTTAACTAGCAGTCTTCTGTTTTCGTGGCCTTTCCACTGTTCTACTTCTGAAAGCAGCGGTGGTCTTGGTCCTACTAGGCTCATGTCTCCCTTGAGTACGTTCAAGAACTGAGGAAGCTCATCAATTGAGTACTTTCTTATGAACTTGCCCACTTTGGTAACTCTAGGATCTTCTGGGTCTTTGTACATGTTGGAGTTAGTTAGTTTGCTTGCTGCAGCTTGCTGTCTTTCGGCATGTTCTAGTTCTGCTCCAACTTTCATACTGCGGAGTTTATACATAGTGAAGTGTTGTCCGTTGAGACCAACTCTGGTCTGTGTGAAAAATGCTGGGCCTTTATCTTCCAGCTTCACGAATATGGCTGTTACGAGTACAACAGGTAAAGAAATAATGAGAGCCAGGATGCTTCCAATAAGGTCCATGACTGTCTTGAAGAAGTACTGAGGGCCAGAGAACTTAGTAGAGGTGATCTTAATTAGTGGTGTTCCTGCGATAACTCTGGTCGTAAGCCTTGAGCTTGATACACCTGTAATTGCAGGCGAGACAACAAAGCCGATGTCCCATCCGTCTAGTGCCCACTGTAGCTTCTTATGCATCTTGGCTGAGCTTGGTCCTGATCCAACTACTTGAAGCAGTTCTATGTTCTCTTCTGCTAAAACTTCAGCTAGGTGGCTGATGTCGGTGCTTGTGGTTTGATCTGAACCGATACGTTTCACAACTAGGCCACCTTTATCTTCAATGGTCAAATAAGGTTCAAACTCATAGTCTTTGTGAGCTGCATATCTTTGGAGTTCTGGCTCTATGTCCTCAATAGGGCCGTAAATAGCAACTCTTCTGGTGTAGTTACCGGCTTTGCGGTGCTTGTTCAACCAGGTTCGGCCAGATCTTCTAGCAATTAGCAGGGCTGCTATTCCGATGACTATTACTTCGGTCACGTACACACGAGACACGTCAACCTTGAAATACATAGTGACTAAAGCCAACAGTCCAAGAACTACGATTCCGGAGTTTAGAACTCTTTGGTATTCGACGTTATCTGAGCCAACAATCTTGGGGTCACGGCTACGAAACAGGGTAAGTATTAGTAACCAGCTGAAGCCAATTCCTAGACCTACAAACTGTGGGCTAACAGTTAGATCTAGTAGACCTTCGTCGTAGATGTTGTCTGTGTTCTCAAGTGATCCATAGTTGATTACATAAGCAATCATTGTGGTTGCTATAAGAACCAGAGCATCAACCAGCATTACTCCTCTGGAGTAATCACGCATGTTTTTTCTTCTCATGCGTTTAGCCATTCAATAATTATTTCTAGTCTTCTGTCAATGTGCTCAGCTACTTGGTTATAGACCTTCATGCTCTCCATGTATGGGTCAATCACATCTATCGGGTCAAGGCTGGTTGGAACCATACCTCTAAGTAATACAGCTTCGTGCAGTGCTCTTTTGAGATATTGCTCTCTGGTTTCTTTAGGTTTCTTCTTAAATTCATCTTGGAATTCAGGATCTGCCATTAGGAAAGATGTAAGCCTTGCAAACTCATCGATTGTGAAAGAGTACTTGCTGGCCTTAGGCAGCATCCTGGCTAGTTCACTTCTGTGATCTAAGGTCGCTGTGAGGACTAGATC
>Ga0114967_10001330_pt1 | contig 20641 bp, 17 predicted proteins | sample M_130628_MF_Meta_FD_92639 | JGI IMG/M metagenome (GOLD analysis project Ga0114967, IMG submission 92639) | Freshwater microbial communities from Lake Montjoie, Canada to study carbon cycling - M_130628_MF_MetaG | ecosystem: Environmental > Aquatic > Freshwater > Lake | place: Lake Montjoie... | reverse complement strand
AACGCAAAATTTTAGAAAAATCACAAAAGTTTTTAAAAAACTCCAGCTCGTTAATCCTAAAAATTGGATGCGAGCTGGAGTTTTTTTTGTTTGAAGAAAATTCACAAAAGCCCGTTAATCAAGCTGCAAGAGCTGATTTTATTGCGGAGCTGCAAATTGAATTACCAAAAAAATTTCCTTTAATTTATCAAATTGAGAAAGAGCAGGGCGCTTCACAAATTGAAGTTAAAACTGCGTTTACCTCAGATTTATCAAGTCTTTGCGAAGAATTAGAAGGTGCAAAAAGTTTCGTAAAAAATTTAGCAGCGCAAAAAAAATTAACCGCTTCTTTTTCGGCTCAACCTTTTATTGACGATTGTGGTAGCGCTTTACAATTTAATATTTCGCTACATGAAAATGATAAAAATATTTTTGAATTGGATGAAAATATTTTAAAAAATGTCGCGGGAAATTTGTTGAAAATGACAAATCAAATGATGATTTTTTTAGCACCAAAAAAAGAAGATTATGCCCGATTCTCTTATGAAATAAATCACAATTTATTTAAAAAAGGAAAATTCACCGCACCAGTAAATCTAAGCTTTGGCGCCGATAATAGAACTTGTGCAATTCGAGTTCCCCAAGTTTTCTTTCAAAAAAATGGCAAACGTTTGGAATATAGAATTGCCGCAGCGGATGCAGATAGTTTTTTAGTAGTTGCGGCGCTTTTACTTGTTATTTCTAGTGGTGAAAAAAATTATCCAAAGCAAATTCACGGTAACGCTTTTGATGAACAATATGATGTTGCGGGATTTTGTATGAACTTAAATGAAGCGAAGGAATTTTTTGAAAAAGAAGATTTTATAAAAGAAAAATTTTTGGAGTTTTCTAATTCAAGCTAGATCCTGAAATTGATTCAGGATCTTGCGCAAAATGGAATCTAGCGGAGATTTTAAAACCCTCTAATCTTATAAACCACGCCAATAGGCAGCATAATATAATATTTCCCTTGGCTCGCCATATAATTTGCTTTATCTTCCGCGTCTTTTCCATGTCCGAAAAATATGTCACCGCGCACCACACCTTTAATCGCCGAGCCAGTATCTTGCGCTATAAACAGGCGCGAATATTTTTCTTTCGCTCCACCTTTTTTAGTTAAGTTGGTATCAACCCAAATCGGAAATCCATAAGGAATAATATCGCTATCAACGGCTAAAGATCGCTCAGCAGTAAGTGGAACAGCTTGCGCGCCTACAACATATTCACCATCAGCAAATTTAAAAAATGTATAAGCGGCATTAATATTCATAACTTCGTCAGCTCTTTCTGGATGATCTCTAATCCATTCTTTAACACTTGCGGCATTCATGTTAGATCGATTCAAATAACCTTTATCAAGCATGTAATTACTTACCGCAGTAAATGGCTGATTATTTCTTCCAGCATAAGCAAGCCTAACTTCAGTGCCATTTGGAAGTTCAATTCTTCCTGAACCTTGAATATGCATCGCAAAAAGTTCAGCGCGATCATCAACATAAAGCAATTCCAGATTCTTGTTTTTAAGAGCGCCATTTTCAATTTCTTTGCGACTTAAATATGGATCAGTTCCCAAATCTTTCGGTCTGCCATAAACTGGATATTGATATTTTTCAGTTTGAATTTTACTACCTTGAAGCGAAGCCTCATAATATCCCGTAAATAAGCCCTTACTAACACCATAACGACTTTCAACCAAAAATGGTTTAAACCAATTTTCAAAAAAGTTTTTACTTTGCTTGGCATCCATCGTTTTTATAACCTGCGCAATATCGCAAACGTCACGAAAATCTCCCACTGAAATATCACCAATTTGGCCACCAATTGAACGACTTTGCGCCATTCGAGAAAATTTATTGCAAGACTGAATCATTGCTTGCAATGCTTTTTTATGATCATCATTTTCCCAGCCCGAAAGATCTTCAAAATCGACTTGAGTTAATTTTATATTTCCTTTGCCACGAATCGTAACTTTTTGATTGAACAAACAACCTTGCAAGAGTAGGAGGCAAGCGATAATAAAAAATCTTAGCATGGGAATTTTTTTAGAAGAAATTTAGAAAAAAAATATGGCTTAAGAATTAATATTTGTTTAAATATCTCAACCAAATAAAATTATTTTATACCAAAGCTACTTGAAACTCGACCATTTCACTTTGGCATAATAATTCAAATTCGCAAAACCCCCCCAACCCCCCTTAACAGGGGGGCTTTATCCGAGTTCGATTTCAAAGCCTCACTTAACAGAGGGGCTTTATCCGAGTTCGATCTCAAAGCCTCACTTAACAGAGGGGCTTTATCCGAGTTCGATCTCAAAGCCTCACTTAACAGAGGGGGCTTTATCCGAGTTCGATTTCAAAGCCTCACTTAACAGAGGGGGCTTTATCCGAGTTCGATCTCAAAGCCCCCCTGTTAAGGGGGGTTGGGGGGTTTTGCGATGCTAAAATAAAATGAGATTTTTTTAAATAATCCCATCTTTTTCAAGTTAGCGAAATAACAAAACAAACTTTGATCGAGTTTCAAGTAGCTTTGGGATATTAAAAATAATTTTTACTCCTTCATCTTCTCACTTAATTTAAAAAAAATGTCTCTTCAATGCGGAATCGTTGGCTTGCCTAATGTTGGCAAATCAACTTTATTTAATGCCTTAACTCAAACAGCCGCAGCGCAAGCGGCGAATTATCCTTTTTGTACGATTGAACCAAATATCGGCAAAGTAAATGTGCCCGATTTTCGTTTGGAAAAATTAACTAAAATTGCTGGTTCGCAAGAAATTATTCCGGCGCAAATTGAGTTTGTTGATATTGCTGGTTTGGTGCGCGGAGCCAGCACGGGCGAAGGCTTGGGAAATAAATTTTTATCGCATATTCGCGAAGTTGACGCAATTATTAACGTGGTTCGCTGTTTCGAAGATGAAAATATCACTCACGTTGAAGGTCAAGTTGATCCGCTTCGCGACATTGAATTAATTCAGTTAGAATTAATCATCGCCGATATGGAAAGTTTAGAAAAACGAATTCCAGCACTCGAAAAAAAAGCTCGTTTAGATAAAGAAGCCGCGGCTCAAATTGAAGTAGCCAAAAAAGTTTTAGAAGTTTTACGCGATGGAAAAGCAGCCCGTTTAACCAAAATAAAATCAGAAGAAGAAAAAATTTTTAAAGAACTACAATTAATCACCTCAAAGCCGCAACTCTTTGTTTGTAATTTAAAAGAACATGAACTTGCGGGAAATAAATATTCCGCTTTGGTTGAAAAATTTGGGCAGCAAAATTCTTACCAAGTTCTAAAAATCTGCGCCCAAATTGAAGCCGAAGTTGCTGGCCTTGAAACTGATGAAGAGAAAAAAGAATTTTTAGAATCAGTTGGTTTAGAAGAAACTGGCTTGGCGCAAATTATCAAAAGTTCTTACCATCTTTTAAACCTAATAACTTTTTTCACCGTTGGCCCAAAAGAATGCCACGCTTGGACTTTGAAAAAAGATTCCAGCGCTCCAAAAGCCGCCGGCGTAATTCACACCGATTTTGAAAAAGGCTTCATCCGCGCCGAAACAATTTCTTACGAAGATTACATAAATTTAGGCGGCGAAGAAGGCGCCAAAACAGCGGGAAAATTAAGATTAGAAGGCAAAGATTACATCACCCAAGATGGCGATGTTTTTCATTTTAGGTTTAATGTTTAACTTTGAATTAATTAAATATGCTAACTTATTTAGAAACTAATTTACTATCATCGCCAGCTCAAACCCTAGTTAATACCGTAAATACTGAAGGCGTGATGGGGAAGGGAATTGCTAAACAATTTAAAGAAAAATTTCCTGAAATGTTTTTTGAATATAGGCAAATATGTGACGCCAAAAAACTACAAGTAGGAAATCTTCACTTATGGCGAGGAAGAGATAAGTGGATATTGAATTTTCCCACAAAAACTACATGGAAAATGCCATCAAAAACTTCTTATATTGAAGCTGGTCTTAAAAAATTTGTAGAAGCATATGAAAAATTGGGAATTATTTCTATTTCATTTCCACGCTTAGGATGTGGAAATGGTCAGTTAAGTTGGGATATTGATGTAAAGCCTTTAATAGAAAAATATCTCGCCGATTTGCCGATAAATATATACATCCACAACATACAAACAAATTCTGATTTTATTCCTGAGTACGAAGAAAATGAATCGCGAATACCTTTAACCACACATAAATTTTTTTTAGATATTCAGCAAGTCTTATATAAAAACAAAGGAAGTTTCAGGACTTTTGAAAAATGTCTTAATTTTCATGCTACATTACAAGATAATAACTTGAACATTATAGAAGATGAAAATGGAGGAAATGATATTATACCAAAAGAAGAATTAGCTTCGGCTTGGTCTTCTTTGCAATTCGGAATTTTATCGTCCGAAGATAATGCTGATACAAAAACTATAAAACATAAAAACTATTTATTTCCCATTCTTGCTGAATTACCATATATTCAAAAAGCTAATATTACAGATTCGAGAGAGAGAAATATCAAAATTGCTTTGTTGTTAAAATCAGATAGCGGGTCAAAAAATATCCAAGGAAATTTATGGTAGTTTCTAAAGAAAGAATTGAATCTCACATAAAAGAATGGAAGGAGAAAATCTCAAATCAAAAGAAAAAAAGTTGGCCAAAATTTATTTATCATGCAGCGGATGCAAGAGTAATAAAGAAAATTCTTGAATCGGGTCAATTAATTCCAAGAAATATGCAGAAGACTCCTATGGTTCATGATGTAGCCTCGCCAGAAGCTTTAAAAAACAATCCCGATGCCTTGAATTATTCGAGATTTTATTTCAGACCAAGAACTTTATTTCACATTAGAACAGAAGGAATAAGATGCCTCGATGATAAAAAGAGAAAAGGGTTTGATCATGAAGGGCAAATGTCTATTCCAGTAATGTTATGCTTCGATTTGCTTTCTATTTCAAGAATGAAGGAGGTTTTTTTTACAGAAAAAGGATATGCCTGTTTAAACACAGCAAAAGGAAATGATGATGAATTTTTTAATAAAATAGATTTTTGCAGTGTATATCACGATAGCGAAACCAACGAGGACAAAGTAAGAAAAAAAAGAATGGCTGAAGTCGTTGTGGCCGTTCCAGTTTTAATAAAGGAACACCTAAAGTTTATTTTTTGTAGAACGCTATATGACAAAATTACATTACTTACATTGCTAAACGAAAAAGAACTCAAGAACTATCATGACATAATTAAAGTAGCTGCTGTTCCTGAATCTATATTTTGTCATAGTTTAGCATTATTCATTCGAGATTTAAAATTTTATAACACCTCTTTATTGATAAAACTAAAGCACCCATCAGATAGCTCTTTGAATTCTTATAGAGTTAAAATTATTCAAAAAAATAACTCAGAAACTTTAATTGAAAAAGATCTTACATTTGAAAAATCTGAAGCATTTTATGAAGTAACGGGTTTTTTTAATCAAAAAGAATGTTCGTGGGAAATACATATAGAAGAAGTTTTAGCATTTTTAGGATATATCCCTTCAGAAAAATCAGAAATTATATAATAAATTTATGATCTCTTTTCAAAAAAAACTCGAAGAAATGATCCGCGTTAATCACGCTGGCGAATTTGGCGCGAAGGTGATTTATGATGGGCAAATGGCGGCGCTGAAGATGAAGAAAGATTATGAAACGATGAAAATTGTAAAGCACATGAAAGAACAGGAAAATGTGCATTATGATTATTTTAACGCTGAAATTAAAAAACAAAAAATCCGCCCGACTTTAATGCAGCCAATTTGGAGAGTTGGCGGTTTTGCGCTTGGTTTTTTCACGGCGCTGGCTGATAAAAAAGCGGCGATGGTTTGTACAACTGCGGTTGAAGAAACGATTGATGAACATTACCAAGAACAAATAAAATTTCTTGAAAAAGAAGATAAGTTTTTAGATGAGAAAGAGAAGGTTGGGGTCGCAAATTTAAAAGAGAAAATTGAAAAATTTCGTGATGAAGAATTAGAACATCGCGACATCGCATATAATAATAATGCCGCAGATTTGAAATGTTTTACGCCGCTTTCAACATTTATCAAATGTGCAACTAAGTTTGCGATTGCGGTTTCAAAAAGAATTTAGTGATTGAAAAAATAAAGATAGATCCTGAAAACAAGTTCAGGATGACGATGTTAGAATCGATTTCATTTCCGTCATCCCGAACTTGTTTTATCTATAAGCAAAAAACTACTCCTCATCCTCAATATCACTGCCGCCGCCGAGAACTTTGTAGAGGTTAATCAAATTGGCGATATACTCTTTTTTCGCGCTCATTTGATCTTGTTTGGCTGTCAGAGCTGCAATTTTAATATCCAAAAGCGTTAGTCCGCTCGCGATTCCAGCATTGCGGCGATTTTCATAAATTGATAAAGATTTTTCCCGCGCTTTCAAAACATCGTCATAAGCCTTTAACTGTTTAAGCGCCGCATCTCTTGCCGCCAACTCATTTGATGCTTCGCTAAAAGCGGTTTGAATTGTTTTTTCATATTGTGCGATTTCAATTTTTTTCTCGATTTCGGCAACTTTCAAATTGGCAATATTTTTGCCGCCAGTAAAAATTGGCAAATTAATTTGTGGCGTAAAAACCCAAGTTCTTGAATCAAATAAACTATTCATTTCACGCGAAGCATAACCATAACTTCCAGTTAAGGTAATAGATGGAAAGAATGCGGCGCGAGCAGCGCCAATATTGGCATTGGCGCTTTTTAAAACATGTTCCGCCTGTTTAATATCGGGTCTTGAAAGTAGAGCATTTGAGGGAACGTTATCCAACAAATCTTCGTTAATTTTTATGTCGTTAATATCAGTCAATTTCGGCAAAGATTTTTCATCAAAAATTCCAGTCAAAACCATCAAGGCGTTTTTATCTTGAGCAACTAATTTAGCATAATTTTCACGAGTAGAAATTGCGCTGGAAAGCAAAGTTTGCGCCACCAATAAATCTGCCGTTGAATCAATGCCATTTTGCAAGCGCAATTCTGTAAATTTATAACGTTGAGTTTGCGCGGCTAAATTTTCTTCAGCCAAATTTAAAATTTTATTATCTAGTAAAAACTGGGCGTAAGAATTGGCGGTTTCGCTGATTAAAGCAATTCTGGTAATATTGCGCGCTTGCTTTGTTGCTAAAAAAGTTTCCAAAGCGGCTTTTTTTAAACTTTGTAATCTACCAAAAAAATCAATTTCATAAGAAGTGCTATTTAAGTTAGCGCGAAATTGTTTTTTGGGAGTGAAAGCAGCGAAAGCTCCCGGAACTCCCTGACGCGCTGTATTGGCTGTGGCGTTAATTGTGGGAAAAAGATTAGAACGAGCAATTGCGTGAGCTGCTTTGCTATTTTCAATATTAAGATTGGCGATGCGCAAATCGCGATTATTTTCCAGCGCTAGCCTGATTATTCTTTGTAAATCGGGAGTATCAAAATATTGATCCCAAGAAATTGTGGTGATTTTTTCTTTGTTTTTATTTTCTTCTTGAAATGAAACTGGCGCTTTTGGCGTGATATATTTGGGCGCCATAGTGCAAGAAGTGAAAGCTGCCAAAGTTGCAAATAAAGTTGGAAAGTTTTTTGTTTTCATAAATTTAGGCTTTTTTTCTTACGGTTTTTTTAGCAAGTCTTTGCACTAAAACAAAAAACATTGGCACAAACAAAGTTGCCACAAATGTAGCGGCGAACATGCCGCCCATTACACCAATTCCAATTGCTCTTTGGCTGGCAGAACCGGCGCCAGTTGCGGTTGCAAGTGGAATGATGCCAAACATGAAAGCCATTGAGGTCATGATGATCGGGCGAAAACGCAGCTTGGTTGCGATCAATGTTGCTTCAACCATATTGTGACCTTCGTCGTAAAGGCTTTTGGCAAATTCTACGATTAAAATCGCATTCTTGGCTGAAAGTCCGATTGTAGTTAAAAGACCAACCTGAAAATAAACGTCATTACTCATGCCGCTAATTTGCGAAGAAATCAAAGCGCCGATAATTCCAAAAGGCACGACCAGAATTACTGAAAAGGGAATTGACCAGCTTTCATAAAGCGCTGCGAGCGACAAAAACACCACGATCAAGGAAATTATATAAAGTCCTAAAGTTTGTGAGCCGGAAGTTTTTTCTTCGTAAGAAATTCCCGACCAAGCAAAATCAATTCCTGCGGGAAGAGTTTTAATCATTTTTTCCATTTCATTCATCGCAGTTCCGGTGCTAATTCCCGGAATTGCCGCGCCTTGAATATTTAACGAAGAAGTTCCGTTAAAACGCTCTAATTTTGGTGAACCAAAAGTCCAGCGTGCTTTGGAAAAGCTGCCAAATGAAACCATTTTGCCATCTTTATTTCTCACGTACCATTTTGTGATATCAGTTGGATTCATGCGATATGGCGCGTCAGATTGCAAATAAACTTTTTTGATCCGACCTTTATCGAGGAAATCATTAACATAAGTTGAACCCCAAGCGGTTTGTAAAGTTTGATTGATATCAGAAATTGCAACTCCGAGCGCTGCGGCTTTTTCAAAATTAATGTCAATTTTATATTGCGCCGTATCGCTTAAACCATTGGGGCGAACGCCGATCAAAAGTGGATTTTTTGCAGAAGCTCCGAGCAGTTGGTTTCTCGCGCCAATTAAAGCGTTGTGACCAAGTCCGGCGCGATCTAAAAGTTGCAAATCAAAACCGGAAGCATTTCCTAATTCGCGAATTGGCGGCGGGAAAAAAGTAAAAACCATAGCATCTTTCATGGTTGAAAGCGCGCCCATGGCGCGACCAGAAATTGCAGCAACTGATTGATCTGGTCTTTTGCGAAGATCCCAATCTTTTAAACCGATGAAACCGAAACCGGCATTTTGTCCGCGACCGGCAAAGCTAAAACCGGCAATGGTGAATAAGTGATCGATATTATCTTTTTCTTTTTCGAGGAAATAATTTTCAACTTTTTTCAAACTTTCAGTTGTGCGCTCCAGCGAAGAACCGCTTGGCGTATTGATCATCAAATACATCATACCTTGATCTTCAGTTGGTAAAAATGAAGTTGGCATGCGCATGAATAAAAACACCAAACCACCAAGCATCACAATATAAATCATGAAGAAGCGAAATAGTTTGCCGATAATTTTATTAGCGCTGTTGGTGTAAAAATTTCTTACTAGATCAAGCTTAATGTTGAAGAAGCTGAAAAATTTATTTTCATTTAAAGAGTGACCTTTTTTAACTGGAGTTAAAATTGTAGCACAAAGTGAAGGAGATAAAATTAATGCTACCAAAACTGAAAGCACCATTGAAGAAACGATGGTGATAGAAAATTGGCGATAAATCGCACCCGCCGATCCGCCAAAAAATGCCATTGGAATAAATACGGCAGAAAGAACCAAAGCGATACCAATCAAAGCGCCGGTGATTTGTTTCATTGATTTGCGCGTGGCGTCAATTGGCGAAAGACCTTCTTCGCTCATAATTCGTTCTACATTTTCAACAACGACAATCGCATCATCAACCAGCAAACCAATCGCCAGAACCATCGCAAACATTGTCAAAGTGTTAATCGTAAAACCAAAAGCAAATAAAATTGCGAATGCGCCAAGCAAAACCACAGGCACGGCGATGGTTGGAATTAAAGTGGCGCGAAAGTTTTGTAAAAAAAGCAACATCACTAAAAACACCAGAAAAATCGCTTCTAGTAAAGTTATAAATACACCTTTAATTGAAAGTTTAATAAATGGTGTTGAATCATATGGATAAACCACTTTCACCCCTTTTGGCAGGTTTTGAGTTAGTTCATTCATTTTTGATTTTACGGCATCTGCTGTGTCCAAAGCGTTGGCGCCGCTGGCTAAAATTACCGCCATTCCCGAGGCGGGATGTCTTTTATAACGCGCGCTGGTGCTATAACTTTGCGACCCAAGTTCAACTTTTGCCACATCTTTTAAGCGAACTTGCGCTCCATTTTTATTAACGCGTAAAATAATTTTTTTAAAATCATCAACCGTTTTTAATTTTGATTGGGAAGTGATTGTGGCGTTTAATTGCTGGCCTTGCATCGCCGGAAGTCCACCAAGTTGACCCGCAGAAACATCAGCATTTTGTGCTTTAATTGCAGCAACAACATCTGCAGTTGTAATGCTGTAACCAAAAAGTTTATTTGGGTTAAGCCAAATTCTCATGGCGCGCGGATTACCGAAAATCGTTACGTTACCAACGCCGTTAATGCGTGAAATATTATCTTTAATATCAGTTAGTAAAATGTCGCCAAGCACGCTTTCGCTGGTTGAATCATCTTCTGAATAAAGCCCAATCACCACCAAAAAGTTATTGTTAGCTTTTAAAACCCGCACGCCTTGTTGTTGAACTTCTTGTGGCAATAGCGACATCGCCGCTTGCAATTTATTTTGCACTTGAACTTGGGCAATATCAGGATTGGTTTTTGGCTCAAAGGTGAGGGTGATCATCACGTTGCCGTCGGAATCACTTGTGGAGTTGAAATAGCGCAAAGAGTCAATACCAGTAAGGCTTTGTTCGATTACTTGGGTTACACTATTTTCCAGAGTTTCGGCAGAAGCGCCGGGCATTGAAGTTGAAATTGAAACTGAAGGTGGCGCGATATTTGGATATTGCTCAATCGGCATTTTAAGCAGCGATAAGCCGCCGGCAAGCATGATGATTATTGCGAGAACCCAAGAAAATATTGGACGATCAATAAAAAAATTCGACATGTTTATTTTTTCTCCTCGATGCTTGGCACAACCACTTCTACAGGATTTACTTTTGCGCCGTCAGCAATTTTTTGATAACCTTCCAAAATCACAACTTCACCATCTTCTAAGCCTTCGATAACAACCCAATTATCATTATATACTTGTTCAGCTTTAACTGATCTAGCTTTGGCAATTCCTTCTTTAACCACAAAAACCAACAAATTACCGTCGGGCATTCGCGTTGTAGCTTTTTGCGGAACGATAACTGCTTCAATTGGCTTTAAATGCAATTTAGTGGTGACAAACATTCCCGGAATTAATTTGCCGTCTTTATTCGAAAAAACAGCGCGAAGGCGCACAGAATCTGTACTTTCATCAGCAAAAACTTCTGAAAATTTTAGAGTTCCGCTATTTTTATAAGTTGGATCATCAGTTAAAACTGTGACTTTAATTTCTTTTTGGTTTCCAAGTTTAATCATGTCGCGCGTTGGTTGCGCCATATCAACATAAACTGGATCAAGTTGGGTAATTGTGGTTAAAACATCAGCTTGGTTTGTAGTTACAAGGCGACCTTCAGTAATATTAGTTTTGCCAATATATCCCGAAATTGGCGCCATAACTTTTGTATAATCCAAATTATTTCGCGCTGCTGCTGATATGGCTTTGGCTGATTCGTAAGAGGCAACCGCATCATCATATTCTTGTTCACTAATCGCATCAAGTTCAACCAGATTTTGATAACGTTCTTTTTTCGCTTTCAAAGCTTTAAGATTGGCGTCAGCAGTTTGTTGAGCAATTTTATAAATTGTGGGATCAATCTGGTAAAGCTGTTGACCTTCTTTTACAAAAGAACCTTCAACAAATTTTACCTTTCTAATAATGCCATTAACTTGCGGACGAACTTCTGAAATTCTAAGAGCTTCAACGCGTCCCGGCAATTCTTGGGTGAGTTGAATTTTTTGTTTTTTAACCGCGATAACATTTACTTCTGCAACATTTGCAATTGTCTTCATTGCATTTGTCTGATTGTATTTTGGTTTAAATACTAAAAAAAGCGCCATCACTAATAAGCAAACGGCAATTATTGACTTTTTGTTTTTTTTGATTTTTTTGCGCATAGATTTTGAAAAAAGAAAATGAATTTATTTTGTAAAGCTATCTCTTGGCGCTAGACACTTTCAGCTAATTATTTTTATTGCAGATTCTGGCATATTTTGAGCGCTTTTTTGGTAAAATTTCGAAAAATATCTGGATATATTTTGAGAAATTTTACCAAAAAATAAGCCGAAATAGGACGAAATATGCAATAAAAATAATTAGCTAACAGTGTTTAGGTGATTCAATATTTATTTCTTACAAAAACCTTTCTTTCAATTTCACCATTTCCAAACAAACAGCAGCTGCAAAACCACCTTTATTTTTTTGCTTCGGATCGGCTCTTACAATAGCTTGAGCTTCATTTTCAGTAGTAATAATTCCATAACCAATCGCTAGTTTTTCCTTAAAGGCTAATTCATTCAAACCGCGCGCGCTTTCGAGACAAACATAATCATAATGCGTAGTTTCGCCGCGAATTACACAGCCGAGCGCAACATAGCCGGCATATTTTTTACTAGTTTCGGCAAAGGCGATTGCAGCAGGAATTTCAAAGGCTCCCGACAAAGTCACTATTTCATATTCATAGCCCGCAGCTTCTAATTTTTTAATCGCGCCATCTAAAAGCATGGCAGAAATTTTTTCGTAAAAAACAGCTTGAACAATTAGAATTTTTTTCATTGTGTTTGAGGATTTTTTTAAAGAGAATTAGCTAACAGTGTCTAAATCATCCGTCATCCTGAACTTGTTTCAGGATCTATATAAAATACGCTAGATCCCAAAACAAGTTCAGGATGACGATTTGGGGAGATTTAAGTCCAAAATAACAACTGTCAAAAAGGATAAATGTTAAACATTTTCAACTTATTTTTATTCCTCTTCGCGCTTTGGATCATGTTCATGGTCGCGGGTGGAAATATTTCATGGCTTTACGTTTTTTTTGGAATATTGGCTTCAGGCGTTGTCAGCATTGCTTCTTACCGCATCAACATCATCGAGAAAAAAAGTGAATTACTTTATTTAAGCTTTGGTTTTTATCGCCATTTTTTTAAATCTTTTTTACGTAATTTTTTTAGCGCCGTAAAACTGGTTGTAAAATTAGCAATCAGTAATGAGCCGCTTTATCCAAGGGTTTACGTAATAAAACTTCATGAAGAAAATCATTTTAATCCGGCGCTTTTAATGTCGAGTTTTAATATGACGACCGGGCTTTTTTGTATTGGCATGAAAGACAGCGAGGTCTTTGTTCATGCAATTGACGAAGCTTATTTCAAAAAATTCGATCTCCAAAAAACTTATAAAAGTTTGAATAATGTGAATGATGATAATCTAGTTTAAAATGGAAAAAATTTTGTTCGAAATAGAAAATCTAAAATCCGAAATAGCCAGACACGATATGGCTTATCACACAATGGATGCGCCGTTAATTTCAGATTCTGAATATGATGAATTAAGAAAAAAACTTGAAGAATATCGCCAAAATTATCCGCAATTTTTTGATCAACAAAAAGAAAAAGTCGGCGGAAAAACTTTAGATAATTTTTCTAAAATTCGTCATGCAAAACCAATGCTGTCACTTGCAAATGGCTTTACGCGGGAAGATATTTCAGATTTTATCGATCGCGTAAATCGCTTTTTGGGATTAGATAAAAAAGATGAAGTTAAAGATTTGTTCAGCGCGCCAAATCCCAAACTTGAACTTTTCTGCGAAGTAAAAATCGATGGACTTTCCTTTTCAGCGCGCTTTGAAAATGGTAAATTAATTCACGCCGCAACTCGTGGCGACGGCTTTGAAGGCGAAGATGTTACGCAAAATATAAAAGTTATCGCGGGATTTCCGCAGGTTTTAAAGATTCTAAATCCACCAAAAATTTTTGAAATTCGCGGCGAAATTTATATGGGTAAAAAAGATTTTGCAGAACTAAATATTAGACAAGAAGAACAAGGTGCTAAAATTTTTGCCAATCCTCGCAACGCAGCAGCTGGATCGCTTCGCCAACTTGATTCAACAATTACGGCTTCAAGAAAATTAAGTTATTTTGCTTACGCGGTTGGCGAATTTTCTGATGATTTTATTTGCGATTCGCAATTGCAACTTCACAAAAAATTGCAGGAATTTGGCTTTAAAAACGAACCTCATTCCAGAATTTGCGCTGATATTAACGATGTGATAAAATTATATGAAGAAATTGCCGATTCGCGCTATCAGCTTGATTACGATCTCGATGGCATGGTTTACAAAGTAAATGATTTTGCATTGCAAGAACGTTTAGGATTTGTTGCTCGAAGCCCGCGCTGGGCGATTGCGCATAAATTTGCCGCCGAAAAAGCTAAAACTGAAATTGAAAATATAATCATCCAAATCGGCAGAACGGGCGCGCTCACGCCAGTTGCCGAGCTTCGTTCGGTGAATATCGGCGGCGTTGTGGTTTCGCGGGCGACACTTCATAATCAAGATGAAATTACCCGCAAAGATATTCGTATTCACGATATAGTTTTGATTCAGCGAGCTGGCGACGTGATTCCGCAGGTTTTAGAAGTTGATTTTAGCAAAAGAAAATCTGATTCAGTTGCTTTTACTTTTCCAAAAAATTGTCCGGTTTGCGGTTTTGAAATTGTTAAAAATGACGATGATGTAATTTTGCGCTGCAATGGCGGTTTATCTTGCGCGGCACAGTTAAAAGAAACTTTAAAACATTTCGTTTCCAAAGACGCTTTTGATATTACCGGACTTGGGAAAAAACAGATCGAGAATTTTTTTATTGAAGGAAGAATCAAAAGTTTTGTTGATATTTTTAAGCTCGAAGAAAATGAAAAAAATTCTGCAAATCCGCTTAACGAAAAAACAGGCTGGGGCGAAAAATCAATTGAAAATCTGTTTTTGGCAATCAATCAAAAGCGCAAAATTTCTTTAGAAAAATTTATTTACGCGATTGGAATTCGCCATGTTGGCGAAACAACTTCCAAAGTTTTAGCGCAGCATTTTATTTCTTATAAAAAATTTATCGAAGTGACGTTAAAGCTGGCAAAACTTGCATCGGCGCAAGATCAGGAAGAATATCAAACCTTTGTCGCAATTGATGGAATTGGCGAAAAAATGGCGCAGGCGGTTTTGGATTATTTTCGCGATGAGCGTAATTTAAAAATGGTTTTGGATTTGGAAAATGAGTTACAAATTGAAGATGCGGTGATTAAAAATTCAGATTCAAAATTTGCCGGAAAGTCGATAATTTTTACTGGAACTTTAGAAAAAATGACTCGCGCTGAAGCCAAGAAAAAAGCCGAAGATTTAGGGATGAAAGTTGTTGGTTCAGTTTCGAGCAAAACTGATTTTGTAGTTGCGGGAAACGAAGCAGGATCAAAATTAAAAAAAGCGAATGAACTTGGTTTAAAAATTTTAAATGAAGATGATTGGCTGGAGATGAGCAATGAATAAATATTATACAATTTTCTTTATTTCCTTAATCAAACTTTATCGCTTAATTCTCTCGCCTTTACTCGGCCAACATAAATGCCGGTTTTCTCCGACTTGTTCTAATTACATGATTCAAGCAATTGAGAAAAAAGGGTTGATTAAAGGTTTAACTTTAGGAACATTTCGAATTCTTAAATGCCATCCTTTTTCAAAAAAAAGTGGTTTTGATCCAGTGCAATAACCCAATTATGTTTCAGATATTTTTCATTACTATTTACTTTGTTTTTTGCTCGTCGCTTCATGCTGCCCAAGAAACTAACAATAGCAAAACTCCGCAAAGTATGGAAGAAATGGCTGAAGATTTGAAGGCGAGAAAAGCAGCGTTGGAGCCGTTTGATCCTAAAAAAGTTAAAATTGATATCGAATCTTTAGGACTTGATGATCTTGATAAAAAAACTGAAGCGCAAAAGCAGGAAGAAAAAGAGCCGGCAATAAAAAATCCGCCTGAAGTTAAAGTTGACAAAGCAAAAGAACCTGAAGTTAACCAATTGCCCGCGGCGATTCCAGCTCCGACAATTACGGATAAAGCCAATTCTTCAGAATCAAATCCAATTGTTCCGGCAGCTGAATCAAGTAAAGTTGGAGCGACTATTGATAAAGTTCAGAGCCTTGGTCCAATTTCCAAAATTCAAAATTTCTTAAATAAAAAATCTAATAAACCTGAAGAAGAAGCCATTGTTGCACCGAGAAAATTCCAAAAAACCAAGACTGAAAAATATATTAATTCCGCCAAAAAACAAAGTTTAAAAAAACGTCTGGCGGCTGAAAAACAAAAGAAATTAAATGAAAAAAAGCGTGAAGAAAAATTAAAAAAACTTCAGGATTTGCGAGAGAAATATTTAATTCAAATCGAGAAAAATTCTTCGCAATTATCGGATGAAGATTTCGATGAAAGTGATCAAAAAATAGTTCCGCGCCCGAAAGAAATTAATCGTTTTATTAGTGATGAATTGCCGGCGCCACCAATTTTAAATCATTATCGCACGGCGGATAATCTTCATATCCCTCTAGTTCCAACCATTCGAGAAAGAGTCGAAGTTTTATTTAACGCCATTTCTTCTGGCAGTGTTTCTTATTTCAACAGCGCTTATAAAGATGTAGAAAATTCAAACATAAGAAACCAAAATGGTGACACTATATTAACTTATTCTGTACTTTTACAAAAACCCGCTATCATGGCTTCAGTGCTTGCTAAAGGCGCTGATCCAAATCTGCCAAGCGGCCTTGGATATACCCCGATTGATATTGCAATTGAAATGCTTGATATAAAAGCACTCGAACTATTAATCGACAACAAGGCTGATCCCAAATATATTGACGCTTTTGGTAGAACTTACCTGATGCACGCATCTCGCGTTGGCTTTTTGCCCGCGGTTGAATTGTTTGTTTCCAAGGGTGTTGATGTTAATGCGATGGATAATGACGGATTTACGGCACTTTCAATTGCATATCGCCACAAAAAAGAAATTGTGGTGAAATATCTTTTGCAAAATGGTGCTAAAACTTGGATTGAAAAACCTTATGAACCAGGCGATCAATCCTTGATTAAAGAGTTAGAAAATCGCTGGAATTAACACTAAATAAGTTTTTATAACGAATATAAAGTTGACAAAATGACTAAGAAAAATTTTGGAAAAAAAAGCCTTTTATTACTTGGAATCTCTGCTGTTGCTCTAACAATTTTTTTCAACAGCGAATCAATCCGCGCACAAATTCAAGGGCTTTACGACAATTCAAATAATCAATTTGTTGGTGTTAGCGCTTTAATGTCGGCAGTTACCAGCAATGACATAACCGGCGTAAAATTTTTCAGCAAAGCGGGCAGGGCGACGGTAAATCAAAAAAATGTTGGTGGCGCAACCGCTTTACATATGGCTTGCCGTGAAAAGAATTTTGAAATCGTAAAAATTTTAGTAGAAAACGAAGCTGACATAAATGCCACTGACAATGAAGGCTGGACTCCGCTAATGCGCGGCGCTTTGGCTGGCGACAAAGATATTGTGGATTTACTTTTAGTTAAAGGTGCGCAAGCAAGCAGCATTAATTCATCAGGTGAATCAGCAATTATTCACGCTGCAATGTCTGACTGTTCAGACTGCTTAAACTCAATGTTTGAAAAATATAATTTCATCAAATTGATGGATGCAAGATTATCAAAAGAACAATTGACCGAGGCTTTTGTTATCGCAAGAAATCGCGAAAATCAGCCAGCTCAAGTTATTATTGAAGCTTATCTTGACCGCGTTGTGAAAATGGATTTATTTATTGAATCTGATGTCAGTGGTTTAAGCGCGGCGCAATCTCAAAGAATTTTTAAATTTTCTTCTCCAGAAGGTAAATCGCAGCAATTTAAAGAAGCAGTTCCGATGATTGCTAAAAGATCCCCTTCTACCGCAATTGTAACTAAAAAATTTAAATTAGTTTCAGCTGAAGATGGAAAATCACTTCACGATTATACTGAGAAAAATCCAAATGCGATTTCAATTGAGAAGCAAGGTAGTACAAAAAATTATGGCGCGGTTAGATATAAACTCGTCGCGCCAGTTGCGGCGGCTAATTCGGAAGTTTCTAAAAATGCCGTAACCAGCGACCAAATTAAAAAAAGCAACCGAGTAATTTACTTACTTAAAACCCCAACTGGCGATAAATCTGAAGTTGCAAAAACCGTTGCAACTGCGCCAGTAGAAATAAATAAAGAAGAAACAGCAGAATCTTTTTCATCTTTTAAATTTAACAAAGGTGAAGCAGGGAAAGTTGTAAAACACAAAAAACCATCTGTTAAAAAAGTTGAATTGGTCGTTCCAACTCCACAACAATTTGTAGCCGCTCCAACTCCTACACCCGCAGCACCAGCAGCAGTTAAAGCTCAAACCACCACAACCGTCACACCAGTTGCAGCTCCAGCAGCAAATAATAAATCAATAGTTATCGATTTATCGAATTCATCTCAATGATAAGTTTTTTTAAACATTTTTTCTAACAAGTAAAATCGGAATTTAACGATATTGTATCTGCACTGAAAAAGAACGGCATTAATAATTCGTCACCAACCCCAATCATCTTTTTACTCGGCACCTCTACTGCTGGAAAAAGCACAATTTGTGAAGAGATTGAGCGTCAAGATGGGCTTTCAGAAAAATTAGGTTTTGAAACTTGGGGAGTTGATTTGGAGTTTGATAATGAGGTGGCGCGCTGCCGAGAGTTTTTGCAAGATGATGAAAGATTTCTAGCCATTGAGAGCAAATTTCCACATCCCTGGAAGATCATTGCGGGCATCTACCTCGGTGAGGTGAAAGATTCAGAAACTGGCGATATTTTAAATGTGGCTGATGATGAAAAATTTGCTGACAATGTTGACAATTTTTTAGCAAAAACCGGAGGTCGTTACGACAAAGAGGCGTTAGAGATTTTAAAAACCTTAACCCAAGAAAATCCGAATAATTTCAGAGAGAAAGCCGATCTTACCAACGAGGGGATGAGCTCAAGAGCCTTCGAGCGTGCCGTCGATCACGCCATTGAAAATTCTAAAAATGGCAAACCGACGATTCTTGACATGGTTCCTAATTCAGGGGGTGGAGATATGGTAGCAGCTTTTGAAAACATTTAGTCGAGAGAAATTTTACCTGTCCCACTCGCGTAGCTTTAGTGCATTTGTCTGTCGCAGATTTAACGGAAAGAATGGATGAGCGAAATCGAAAAGCTTTGGCGCCTGATGGCAATCCCAATGATCAAAGAAATGGGATCTTTCCATTCCAACAATATGCTGCAATATTCGGAGCTATTGCCGAAGAAGGCTCGCATGGTTTAGGAACTTTGCATTCAGACGATGTTCACAAAGCTGTAGAAAAATTTGGCGATAAAAAGGATGCGGCAATTCGTGATCGCGAAGGTAAAGAATTGCTAGATCGCCTTGGTTTTGCAGAGGGTAAAACTTCGATTACAGTCGATGCAAAAGTAAAGGCTGATGTTGTTTTTGAACATTCCAGTGCGAGTGCGACTACAGAAATTGCCGAGAATATTCGGGGATGGGCAAGAGAAAAGATGTTAGGAGGACAAGTTCGAGATCCAGAAAAAGAAATTGATGGAAGAGAGGATCTTGGAATTGATTCTAAAAAATCTTGGGCTGATAGAGTTTTGGATCCAAATCAATCAAGAGATAACCTCACAATTAAAAGATAAACTAAAATTGAACAAAAAAGTTTAACTACTATACCCAAAAAATACTCGAATAGTGTGGATGACTTTGGGGAAATCGGGATTTTTAATCAGCTTAGGTATAGCTTGCTCCTCTATTTTATAATCAAAAAATATTTAGAATTATATTAGCCGACTAAATGTTTAAAAAGTGACGACCTAAGCCTCATTTTAATTAACCAATTTTTAAAATATGAAAACAAATATTAGGATAGAAATTGAAGAAGGCAATTTTAGTAAATCGGATCAACAAGGATATATTTCGTTATCTGAGAGAAAGGGAAAACGCCCAAGTCAGCAAGACTCAGGATTTATTGGTATTTTACCCAATGTTAGTAAGCCAGAAGATGCTGAGAAATTTCTACAAGAAACAATAGCGGCAAGTGAGTTAAAACATAAGACTTGTCTAAGTGGGACAACTGTATGCAGTGCAATTGTTAGCGGAGAATATATTATCGTCGCCAATCTTGGAGATTCTCGAGCGGCTCTAATCTTTAGATGTAAGGGCGCGCTGCGCGATAGATATATTTCTGTTCTTTTAACTGAAGATCATGATTTAGATGTGTCAAGAGTTAGAAATCATGTTAAAGATGAAGGGGGAGATATTAAAGCTTTAGAGAAAAATAAAGTTGTTTATAAGGAAGTTGTTTTGGTTAATGGTATATTGAATATGGGTGGGTCAATTGGCGATAATGCTGTCACAATTAAAACAAAGAATAATCAAGATTGCCTAATCAGAAAGCCAGATGTTTTCCATTATAAAATATCTGATCTATGCGAAAAAATTGGTATCGAGCAAGAGAAAATAATTGATTTAGATCTAGTGGTGAGTTGCGATGGATTATGGAACTTTAATGGAAAGATGGAATGCAATTTTAAGATTTATATTGATGAAAAAGGCGAACAAGAATTAAGAAAAAATCTTACAGCTTCTTTTCGCAATAATCTTTTTGATATTAAAAAATCTCATCTCGACAACAAGGAGAAGTGCAGTTTTGCCGATATCGCGTCTGAGTATGCTTTACATGTAAGAATCCACCGCGTTGTTTACATCTTCAAAAACTCTAAAAAGAGTTTCACGCGAATTTACGTGGTGGTGTTTTTGGAGTTTTTGTCGAAATATTCCAGTAATTTTTCGTAAGGTGTTT
>Ga0114967_10001328_pt1 | contig 20666 bp, 17 predicted proteins | sample M_130628_MF_Meta_FD_92639 | JGI IMG/M metagenome (GOLD analysis project Ga0114967, IMG submission 92639) | Freshwater microbial communities from Lake Montjoie, Canada to study carbon cycling - M_130628_MF_MetaG | ecosystem: Environmental > Aquatic > Freshwater > Lake | place: Lake Montjoie... | reverse complement strand
CTAAGAAAAATAGTGGGCACGGCAAACAGGCTTAACCTCAAGGGACTCATTTATTAAACAACACAGAACGGGAATCGTTTCAATCTATTTTGAAAACTTTCTTCCCAAGCTCCCGCATTACGCCCCCCGATGCCACCCCCATCATCAGCTCACTGATCAGACATCTCCTGCAATTTCCCGACCTCGTGCCGCATCCTGAATTGCTGGAACGTCTCTGTGGCGTGCCGATGCTTGAGATGGGTGCGCAGCATTTTCTCGATCAAGCCCAGCCACTCGGCGGGCTTGATGGCGGCGGTGCTGGCAACCGGACACTGCTGGCAACATAGATGCTAGGGGCTGCGCCAAGGGCGGCCATGACGGCATCTCATTTATGAATACAGCACCCGATAGACAGCAGGTTCGTGCGTTCTGCGTATTGGCGCGCACAGGAACTATAACGCAGACCGCCCACGAACTTGATCTTACACCCTCCAGCGTGAGTCAGTTGATAAAGGCATTGGAGACGACTATCGGCTGTCGTCTTTTGTGCAGGTTGGGCAAAAAGGTCGTACCCACTCAGGCTGGCGAGCAGTTTCTTCAGCACGCGACAAAGATTTTGCCTGAGATGGAAAACGCCCTCACAGCACTCGGACATCTCGGTAAACGGGGACAAGGCTGTCTTCGACTGGGCATGAGCACGGCGGCCTGGCAACCGTTGCTTCCTACGGTACTGCAGGAATTCAAGAAAAGCTTTCCTGACTATGCCATCACGATTGAGCGGGGGGACGCTGCAGACCTAGAGACCCGGCTGCTGAGCCACAGCATCGACCTCGCGATGTGCTTAGAGCCAGGCAAAGATCCTCAATTGCATGCGCATCATCTGTTCACGGATGAGTTGGAATTCGTCGTTGGAGCCACGCACGCTTGGGCGCGAGCCCAGCGGGTTGACCGCCTTGAAATCCCACGCATGACCTACATCCACAACAGTGTCGCATTGGGTCTTGTTCAAGATTATTTCCGGCAAGAAAAAATGGCGCTTAACTCCGTGATCGAAATGGGGAGCATGGAAGCGACCAAGGAAATGGTGAAGCAAGGGCTGGGTGTCAGCATCATGGCGCGCTGGATGGCGCGGCAGGAAATCGAAGAAGGCTCTTTGGTGGCGCTGCCCTTGGGCCGGCGAAAGCTGAAACGCCGCTGTGGCATCGTGCAATGGCGAGGCAAACGCCTGAATCTGGCAGAAGAGACCTTCATCGGTCTGTGCAAAATCCGCCTGCGCTTGGCTTCTGCATGAAGCGGGGTCATTGGTGATTTGCGAATGGCGGCGGCCTCTGAGACTGGACGCATGATGTGAATCCGGTTCATCGACCGACGCGAGTTGGTGTTCTTTTTGCTTTATAAGGAATCTGCGGCGTGCCTCCGACAAACCCAGAGCGCGCAGGACATTTTAAACGCAATAACTAGCTACCCAAGAACGTTCGCGCCCAGGTGGAGTAAAACCGTTCATGAACGACATATTAGACAGCAAGCAACTGAGGACTTTTGTTTCACTAGCCCGCACCGGAAGCTTCACCACCACCGCTAAAGAAGTTTTCATCACGCAATCCGCGGTGAGCCATTCCATGAAAGCACTGGAAGACGAGCTGGGTTGCCGCCTTTTGAACAGGATCGGAAAAAAAACCACGCTTTCGCTTGAAGGCGAACATCTGCTCCGGCATGCGCAGAAGATAATCACGGACATGAAATCAGCGCGGGAGGCTCTAGCGAACCTCGGCAAGACTGGCGAAACGCGGCTGCGAGTAGGAACGCCCATTTCTGCCTGCCAACACCTGCTGCCAGGCGTTTTACGCGAGTTCAAGAAACTCCATCCCAAATGTCACGTGACACTTGAGCCTGCGGACTCCTTTGCCTTGGCAGAGTGCGTGCGCGAACAACGCGTTGATCTTGCGCTCACGCTCGCTCCCCATCGTGAGTCCTCCTTGGAATTTCAGCCCTTGTTCACCGATGAGCTGATGTTCATCGTCGGCCCGCAACATCCTTGGGTCGAAGCAGGCGGCGTAGCACGGCCTGAAATCGCGAAGCAGAATTTCATCCTCTACAACCGTGCCAGCCAGACGTTCCGAGCTGTAGAAAGTTATTTTCAGGATGAAGGCATCGTCATGAATTCAACCATGGAACTTGGCAGCATCGAAACGATCAAGGAACTGGTGAAGATAGGACTCGGCATCAGCGTACTGGCGACTTGGATCGCGCGGGCTGAACTGAAGAATGGCTCTCTCATTGCCATGCCGCTCGGCCGGCGGAAGCTTAAGCGTCAATGGGGAATCGTCAGCCTTAGAGGAAGGGACCTCACAGCGGCGGAAAAGGCTTTTGTGGACTTATGCGCTGAAGCCACTGAGAAATTGAATTAAGCAAACGCCGCATTCGGCGTCACGGCTTGAAGGCGAACAACAACCGGTCGTCGTCCGAGCTTGCCCACAGATTTTCGGGCCAGACTTCCCGCCCATACTTCACCAGGCGAGCACTCCCATCCGCAAAGGCGTAGTTCGATCCACCGGCTTTACTATAAGTTCCAGACGCGCGCACAGCGTGACAACCGCGCTCGACTTGATCGGCATCGTTGCCTGTGCCCTCCGTGAGATCCATATAAAAATGTCGCGACATGCGATCTGATGGTACGGCTCCCGGAATATTTTTCTTTTCGCCAAAAACAACTGTGTCTGAAGGCTTTCTTATGGCGCTCTCTTTCATACCTGTCACATACGAGTTCACATCTGGGTTTCCTGTCTCACGCCAAAAATAATCATTCCATGCATTGATGATATAGCTGCGCGGAGCATTGTCGGCTGGCGACGCTGAGCCGGTGTCGCTAGGAGGCGTACCGCGTGTCGCATCCGTGGTGCAGATGAGTATGTTCAAATCCTTATACCCATCCCGCAAGGATGAGGGCCAACGCCACTGATTCGTTCGCGGAGGGTAGATGCCGTTGTTGTCGCTAGCATACATCTGCAAGGAGAGAGAAAGCTGCTTCAAGTTATTCGCGCATTTGATGCGATAGGCTGATTCTTTGGCCCGACCCAATGCAGGCAACAACATGCTAGCCAGAATGGCGATGATCGCGATGACGACCAATAATTCAATGAGGGTAAAACCGCTTATCCGCCCGTCTTGTCTCTGATGATTATGCATAACTTGCTTCATGTCGTGGCTGTCAGATTTATCATCCGTTAATTTCGAATAATCCATAAATTATTCCCGTCTTAAACGCTGCAATGTCCAAAACAAAAGTCATTTCCAGCCTTGTTCTCATTCTTGGGCTAGCCGCCCTAAGCATTTACATGAACAAAGACGCATTTGATAAAACACCTATTCAAATTTCTCACCGAATGAGTCCGTGGATGCGCCAAGCGAAGCCTACGGCCCGACGGAAGGCAAGTGATCTGGGAGTTCCCTTGACGTTCACGATGAATAACCCTCATAAACTTATCGCCGTAAAAGTGGTGCTTGTTGCGGACATGGAGACCAACCAGTTTCCCCACGCCATTTGGCACTTGAGTTCGACTTCAAACTCCGTTCCTACGACAAGCTTCAACTACGGCAGCTACATCCGCGGGATGAAGCCCGAAGTCAAGGGCGCGCGCCCGGATCCGCTCGAACCCGGAGTCGCTTATCGGCTTATCGTAACCACTGACTCCAACGAACAAGTCCAACACGACTTCATGGTCAGCACTAACCGTTAAGACAGAAACAGTTCGCTCACCTTGCTGAGAGCCTGTCTGAAAGTGGTGTTTTGTGGCAATGGCTTTAGGGCGAGGCGCGACGAGGGAGACTGCAATGCGTGACAGCGCACGACTCACTTTTGGGAAACTTACTTGCAGGACTTGGGAAGCCCATACCCCTTGTGGGTCTTGGACTGAGGAGCAATGAAGCCAGACGGCCATTGACGAGAAAACCCTCCGGGCGGCAGGTCTTTTGGCTTTGGCCTTCGTTGCCACAGGTGTAACAGCCCGCTCCGCCTCGGCCAAATCCAAAATCCCAAGCCGCAGCACCTCTCCCAATGTTCAGACAGGCTCTAAGCCGAACTCAAGCCGCTCAACCTCGAATGGACACGAATCCATACGAATAACGACAGGTATTCTACCGCCTGGGAACGGCGTCGAGAACGTTCACTAAACAGCCAACAGAACTCCTCCTAACGGACTTCGCTTCCACTGTATCTGATTCGTGTCGATTGGTTTTTATCCGTAGTCTCTTCTAACGTGTCCCGGCTAAGTGACAAGCTACCTGTGATTTTTCGGAAAGCCTCCTTAACTCGGGCTCGGAGACTGCGCATCTCGGCTGCTCTGCGATCGGACACCGTGGATGAAATCTGCAGCCGCTGGGTGGCCGAATCGGCGATGGCACATCGCCCGGCAGAATCATGCGCTTTCTCTTAGAAGCAGGATCGACTTCCGGCACGGCGGAGATCAAGGCCTGTGTGTAAGGATGCTTTGAGGCACGGATGATTTCCTTGGCCTCAGCCAGCTCCACCACCTTGCCCAGATACATCACCATCACGCGACGACTGATGTGTTCCACCACAGCGAGATCATGCGCGATGAACAGATACGCGATGCCGTGCGCTTGCTGCAAATCCTGGAGCAGATTGATGATCTGCGCCTGCACTGAAACATCCAGCGCGCTCACCGGCTCGTCGCACACGATGAACTTCGGCTCGACCGCCAGCGCGCGCGCGATGCCGATGCGCTGCCGTTGTCCGCCACTGAACTCATGCGGGTAACGTTGCGCGTAAGCTCCGTCCAAACCTACCGCCTTCAATAAGTCTGCGATGCGTGCGCGGCGCGCTGCTGCACTGTCTGCCAACCCGTGAATATCTAACGCTTCGCCAATGATATCTTCCACCGTCATGCGTGGATTCAACGAACTGAACGGATCTTGAAAAACCATCTGAAACCTCCGACGCCGCGCGCGGAGTTCGCCGCTGCTCATCTTGGCGATGTCCTCCCCCTCGAACAGAACACGCCCAGCCGTCGGGTCTACAAGCCTCACGATAGCGCGACCCAGGGTCGTCTTGCCGCAGCCGCTCTCACCGACAAGACCGAGCGTCTCCCCTGCGGCGATGCTGAAACTCACATCATCCACCGCTTGAACAAACTGCTGTGCACGACTGAATATCCCGCGTTTGACCGGGAAATGGACTTTCAGGTTTTGGACTTGAAGAAGTGACATGGGCTCACTGCGATTTCGAGGAGACTAGCAACCTCCGAACCTTTGGCGACGGAAAAAACCAACGTGGTTTAGCGATTCGCCTGACCCGCTTTACCAATAACTTTTCAAAACGGATAATTGACACTCCGTATAGCGCTGACTAGGCTGGGTTGGTTAATCAATCAAACGAATTTTGCCATGTTAATCCGAATCAGTCTCATCATAGCAATCATCGCTGGGCTGGCCGCTGGCGCGATCAATTTCATCCAGGTCAAACAGAAGATTGACGGCGTTGTTACCGAACGAAACACCGAGCACACTGGCCGTATCAACGCTGAAGGTGAACGGGACAAGACCAAAGCCGTGCTCGCCAAGACCGAGAAAGAACTGACCAACACCAAGGAAACACTCGCCACCGCCCAACAGGAACGCGAGAAAGCCGAGAAAGACCTCGGAGTCCAGGTCAAGAAAGCCGCTGAGCTCAGCGGAAAGCTCACTGGCGCACTGAACGAACGCGACGATGCACGGGCGCAACTTGCTGCTTACACCTCGACTGGTTTCACACCGCCGCAGATCGCTGGTTTAGGCAAACAAATCCGCCAGTCTCAAGAAGCTCTGGAAGCATCGCTCGAAGAGAAAAAGATCCTCAGCGTCTCGCTGCAGAAAGCTGTGGATGAGATCAAGTGGATCAAAGGCGAGACTCCCTATGTGAAGCTGCGCGCTGACCTCAAGGGCAAAATCCTTGTAGCTGATCCCAAGTGGGAGTTTGTGGTGCTCAACGTGGGACAAGACGAAGGCGCAAAGGTTCATGGAGAGATGCTCGTCAGCCGCAACGGCAAACTCGTGGCCAAAGTCATGATCAGCGAAGTCCAGAAAGGCCGCTGCATCGCTAACGTCCTTCCCGGATGGAAGCTCGGAGATGTGACGGAAGGCGACAGCGTCATCCCCGCTTATCCCGAATCGTGAAAACCCGGCAGATCAGCAAACCAGGTTTCTGCGTTCTACTGTTGTTTGTTCTTGGAAGCCTCTTCCTGACAGGGTGCGCCACCACCGAATCAGATAATCTCTCCGTCCGGCCATGGAATTCTCCGAGCGGTTGGGAATCTGGACTCCCCGCTGGAATGATGGAAGGACGTTAAGAGTCTTAATCTTGCTCTTCTGAGGCAGTTTCAAAACTGCAGCATCGACCGTTGGGTTATTCCGTCATTTCGGGGTTTTGAGCCGACTCATGTCGGTTGCTGAGGACCTACTTCGCCACTTCCACGCACCGTGTTTCGCGGATGACCGTCACCCGGATCTGTCCGGGGTATGACAAATTCGCCTCGATCTGCGCCGCGATGTTCCGCGCCAGCGCAAATGCGCCGTCATCGTCCACGGACGTTGGTTGAACAAATACGCGCAGCTCACGACCCGCTTGTAACGCGAAACATTTCTCTACGCCCGCAAATCCGTTTCCGATCTTCTCCAATTCCTCTACGCGCTTGAGATAGGTGGTCATGCTCTCGGAACGGGCGCCTGGGCGGGACGCGCTGACGGCATCTGCCGCGCTGATGAGGATTCCCCACGGCCCTTCCGGCGCGATGTCGTTGTGATGCGATGCCACTCCGTTGACGATGGCAGCAGCCTCACCATGACGCTGAATCAGGTCCGCGCCTACGATGGCGTGCGGGCCTTCGACTTCGTGACTCAATGCCTTGCCGATGTCATGCAGCAGCCCGGCGCGTTTCGCTATAGATGAGTCCAGCCCCAACTCATCCGCCATCAACCCCGCGAGCTGCGAGACCTCAACCGAATGATCCAGCAGGTTCTGCGTGAAGCTTTGGCGGAAAAAAAGTTTGCCTAACACCTTGGTGATCTCGGGATCAAGCATCGCCACACCCGCGCGGGCCGCGGCTTCCTCGCCTTTGCGAACGATGGTTTCGTCCATCTCAGACTTCACCGCGTTCACCGCTTCCTCGATGCGTGTCGGATGGATGCGCCCATCGGCGATGAGCCTTGCCATCGCCTCGCGCGCGATCTCGCGACGCACTGGATCAAACGCGGAAAGGATCACCGCCCCTGGTTCATCATCAATCAACACCGTCACACCCGTCGCATTTTCAAACGCGCGGATGTTCCGACCTTCGCGACCGATGATGCGCCCTTTCAGCTCCGGGCTTTCGAGGATGATCGTTGCGGAGGAACTCTCGAAGGTCTGCTTGCCCGCATAACGTTGGATCGCGGTGACGATCACCCTGCGTGCCTTCTCCTCTGCGCGAGCCTTCGCATCTTCGAGAATGTGTCGGGAAATATTCGCTGCATCCGCCAGCGACTCCTGCTCCACGGCTTTGAGAAACTGGATGCGGGCCTCGTCTATCGTGATGCCTGAAATCTTTTCGAGCTGCTGCCGCCGCTGCAAGGTAAGCGCTGCCAAGTCTTGTCGAGCGACATCGTGTTCGGCGTTCTTGCGCTCCCATGATTCGCGCTGCTGCTTCAACTCATCTTCCGTCTGGATGATCCGCGAGAACTGGGAGTTCAGAAGGAGTTCGCGATCGGTCAAACGTTTCTCGTGGTCGGCGATCTCTTTGCGCTCTGCGGTATTGGCTTGCTCAAGCTGCGTGCGGAGCTGTGCGACTTCCAGTGCGGCCACGTTGCGGGACAGCTCTATCTTAGCCTCTGCTTCACGACGTCGCGCGTCCTCGCGCCGACGACTCTTTGAATTAAGAATCATCGCGCACACGCCCGCCCCGGCGATGGCACACACTGCCCCGCCCAAGATATTTAAGACCGAATTCGTCATTTCAGAACCGGGCGCTGTTCAGGTCTCGATCCAGCGCGTCGGCGTCAAGATGCAGTTCAAACGTATGTCAAGCCGGCCGACCGGCACAGCGTGCACGAGTTGTTCATCGAATGCCACGCCACACTTCGTCCCGCGCGCTCCGGCCAGCAGCCGATCGTAAAACCCTTTTCCCCGACCCAGCCGTCCGCCGCGCGCATCGAAAGCTATCCCAGGCACTAACACCAAGTCCAGTTGGTTTAACGGAACGGCAACACACGCTTCCGCAGGTTCACGGACACCGAATTTTCCGGCAATCAGATCAGCAGTGGCATCCACAATCCGCCGTGGCACATAACCGTTTGATGCGGACGCAAACGCCGGCAACGCCACGGTCTTGCCCGCCATCAAGGCCAACTCCACCAACGGCCACACATCCAATTCATCGGGCAACGGCGCGAAGAGCAACACACTCGAAGCCCGCGCCCATTCCGGCCGCGATGACAGACTCACCACCACCTGCGCGGCCGCCGCCGCGCGATATTCCGACGATAACCCCGCCACCTGCGCCCGCGCCTGAGCGCGCAATGCTTGCTTGGATTCGATCAATGGATCACTCATCAGAAAGCCGCCGCGAGTTTAGCCACACGCAGGAGCTTGTCACACCGATTCAGCCGATGGTGCGATGGAGGCAATCAACAAGGGTGCCGCGGATCATCTCGAGTTGCCTGCAAAATGCAGAAGACAACTAGAGTGTTATAGCGGGCAGTCCCCAGCCCGTCGCCGGCTGCAAGCGGACGCATTCGAATTTAATACGACGGCGAGCACGGCATGGAAGCTTTCGTCAGCATAGTTTTAGGGAATGGATATGTTGAGCGCCGGAAACAGTGTTCGGAAATCACTTTCATTGCGTGTGAGAATTCCGTCGAAGCGTGAGGCAAATGCACCGATCAGGATGTCAGCGAGAGGGCGTTTCGGAACTTTAGCAGTGCGGCGAGTTGTGACGTAACGATTCCAAGCGCGGTGAGCCTGTTCGGTGTCTGCCTGCGTCCACGCTTCCAGCCAAGTGACACCGAGGTTAAAAAGGAATTCGTTCTGAGCGGTTTGATCGCCGTTAAATACGGGCGCGAGTTCAACATACGTGGCGAGACAAATTGTGAGGCCATCGGTGCGTTTGCTGTCGAGCAGTTGGGCGGAAGCCACACCAAACGTCGGGTCGGCTTCGGCTACATCAATCAAGAGGCAGGTATCAACGACCCAAGCCATTACTCACGGTCTCCGGCACGAAGATCGTTCATCCAATCCGCCGTGGCGCGTGGCGCAGGCCGAAACTTGTGGGCAAAACCAAGCATAGCCATCGCGCCGGTGGGTTGGCGGGCCGGAGTCGGCGCGCTTTCCTGACCTTGCAACCAGTTCAACAACTGCCGGGCGTGAGGCTCGTCCAGTTGTTTTACTTTTTGAATGACCAATTCAATCGCGCTCATACAGCCACATTAACATTTAGCCGAACTGTGGCAACGGAGTTTTGCTTCACCACTTCTTCCCATCTGACTTTGTGCCGCAAAGATTCACTTTTATGCCGAGGGCGGCGGCCATGGAAGCTTTCGTCAGCAGGCATTCGTCGGCGGACTTGGCATTCGTGGCATAGACGCATTGGACGTGATTGGCCTGATGCTTGGCCATCATCTGATCGCGAGAGACGCCGTAGGTGACGGCGTGCATGATGGGCCATTGTTTGGTGGTAGCTTTCCAGCGGCGGTCGGTTTCTTCGCGCGGCAACTCAATGACTTTGGCGCGGCCCAAATCCATGTGCAGCGCGCCTTCGGCGACGTAGATGCGCGACCAGACGATTTCGCCTGGCTTGGAGATGCCGCGCATGGTGGCGCCGCCTTTCGGAAAATACATCGCGGGCTGCCGGAAACCTTCCGTACCTTCCCAGCCGTCAATGAAGTGCGCGGGCGGTGCGCTGCCGCTGATCTCGAAGACCCAGACGTATTCCTTCGTGGTGCCGGACTTGTCCCAATCGCCCCAGCGCACATCGTGCAGCGTATTTTCTAAGGGCTGCTTCAATGCTTCATGAACGCGCATTGTCATCAGGCCGTCGAGGCCAGCGCACTCGTCCACTTCGTTGAAGTGCGGGATGGGTTTGCCTTTGAACAAAACGCGTTGGCCGTCGCGGGATTTCACAGGCGGACGATCACTGTTGTTCAAGGTGCCTTCGGCGAGATCGCTCGCGGGCGACAAATCTTTCAAGCCCTGCTGGTATTGGATGCCGATGGTGTCGCAGCCGAAGTCGTCCGCAATTCGCACGGCGGCGATGTAGGTCTTGCATTGCCAAAGGACCTGGCGCTCGGTGAGGTCAGTGGATTCGTTGCGGCCGAGATCGAAGGTCATGCCCTTTTTCTTGAACCAGGCGAAACATTCGCGCGCCTCGTAATCGCTGACCTGCGTGGTCTCGTAGTAAAGCGCGGATTGGCTGAGGCGTTCCTTGAAGACGCCAGTGGCGTGGAGGAGATCGTCGGGGATGATGGCATTGAACATCCCCATGCAACCTTCATCGAACACGCCCATGATGGCTTTGTCATGCTTCAAGGTGGCGGCGAGGGATTCGCCAAGTTTCTTAGCATTGGAATCCACCTTCACCTTTGCGAGAGGCGTGACGTGATCGGTCTTGTGCGAGCACGCGCCGGTCTTGAGCCAGTCCCGGAGTTTGGATTTGAAATTGTCGTCGGTGAAATCTTCGCTCCAGAGGGTGGAATATTTGACGCCTTGCTTGGTGAGCGAGCCGTTTAGGTTCAACATTCCGACGAGCCCAGGCCACGTGCCGGACCAGTTGGCGCAGGTGAGGATCGGCCCGCGATGCGTGGTAAGTCCGGCGAGAACGTGATGGGAATATTGCCAGACGGCCTCGGCGATGATGAGCGGGGCATCGGGATCAATGTTCTTGAACACCTCCATGCCTTTGCGCTGGGAATCAATGAATCCGTGCTTGGCAATAGGATCAAATTTATGCGCGCGTACGAGATCGTAACCCTCGGCTTTGAGCGCGGCGGTGAGAGCGGCTTCCATCTCCTCCTGCGCGGGCCAGCAGACTTGATTGGCGGAAAGTCGCAGGTCGCCGCTGGCGATGAGTTGCACCTGATTTTTTTTCAGCTTCGTTGTCTTCATGTGTGTTGTGTTCTTCAAAATAGCTTACGGTTGTTTCACTTCTTGCGAGGGGCTTCCAACTTCGCCTTTGTCTCGGCTTGGAGCATATCAAGTTCTTCGCGGATCTCGTTCTTTGATTTTCGATCCATGCGATCAATGAACAGAATGCCGTTCAAGTGATCTGTCTCGTGCTGTACGGCGCGCGCTAGCAGCCCGCCACAGCGGAATTCAATCGGCTTTCCTTTTTCGTTCAACGCCTTCACCGCAATGGATTCCGGACGGACGACGTCGCCGTATAATTCAGGGAAGCTCAAACAACCTTCTGGCCCGGCGACAGACTCATTGAGAGGCTTAATCTCTGGGTTAATGAGCACAAGCGGCATGAAGTTTTCCACGTCGGCGGGTTTGCCGTCCAACTCCAACGTAGACGGGCGATCCTCCACGCCGCGCAGATCAAGCACGGTGAGTTGAATCGCCTTGCCGACCTGCTGCGCGGCGAGACCGATGCCTTTCGTTGCATACATCGTCTCGAACATGTCAGCGATGAGGTGCTTGACCTCCGGGGTGACGGTCTCGATGCGCGCACCTTTCTGGCGCAGGATGGGGTTACCGTATTTGGTGACTTCTAAAATCATCTTGTGGGTGACGGTTGACCATCAGGCTTGATCTTTCCAGCTATTCATCAATCCGACGAGGTCGCTCACAGTAGGACTCTTTGCAGATCGGACATAGAAACCACTCGTGCTGACACCAGTCAAAACGGCTTTGGCATTATCAAAGCCCAGTAATTTGCCGAGGCAGAAGCCCGCGTTGAAATGATCACCCGCACCCGTGGTGATGAGCGGCTTGGGGGTGAAAGGGCCTTCTACGATAGCTGCGTCGTTTGCACTCACGGCCAACGCATACTGAACAGGGTGAACGACGACGGTATTGATCCGGAGACGCGCATGGATCTCTTTCGCGAGATTCAACAAGCCCTCGGGCGAATGATCTGGGGTGGCGAGATCCAGATGGCCACCAATCTCGTAAGCTTCCTTTTCGTTGAGGCCGAGGATCGTGTCGAAGTATTTCTCGAACTCAGCGATGAGCGAGAGCGCTTTGAGGATATCGGCGCGCGTGCGCTTCTCTGGATCAGCGAGATCGAAGAAGATTTTCCGGCGCGGGCCGGTGAGTTTTGGGCAGACCTCTTTGAGGATGGCAGCCCAAGTGTCATTCATGCTAGTGAGCATCGTCCAGTTGACGAAGCCAATGAAGCTTGAGGCTTGCAGCTTGGCGGTGAATTTATCCTGACCAAACCGTGATTTGATATTCTCCCAGTTCACGTCGCGCAAGGCAGAGTGTTTGCCACACATGATTTTGCCATCCTCAAATTCCAGAGCGTCGGTATAGCCGGGTTCGGCAATAGAGCTGACTTCCGCGCGCTTGGCGAAGTCGGCAAAGATGGGGTGAAGGTTCGGGTAGCCGAGGTTGCCGAGATAAGAGACGTTCAGGCCGAAACTTGCCAATGCGTTCGCCATGATCGGCCCGTTGCCACCGAGCTTTGTGAGTTGGCTGACCATTTCGACATTAGTGCTTTTGTTGGCGGCGGCGGCGAGACGATCCGCGTATTTCGAGATGGTGGGTAGGCGGAGGTATTTATCTGTGCTTTCGCGCTTGTCCACGACGTGGAGGATTTCGTCCACAAAACCGTCGAAGCCAACGAATGCGTTGAGGCTGCTCGTTTGGGTGGCGTTGTTTTGCAGTTGGGTGGCGCACGCGGCGCGAAGTTCTGGAGTATTCATTTAGATTATTGAGAGAGTTGAAACCCAAAACACACAAACTAGGCGACAGGATTCAAAAACTGATTTCAGGCAAGACGAGGCTTTCAGCATGTCGTGTGTTCGAGGTTGAAAATTCAGTCTGTGTTCACGCCAAGGGCTTGCAGCACACCCTCGAGTTCAGCATCGCTGTAAAATGAAATCTCCAGCGCGCCCTTTCCTTTGGCGTAACGCAGCGAGACTTTTGTGCCGAGCTTCTCGCGGATTTTGTTTTCCAGATTCGCGACATGCGCATCTGTCGGCAAGGTGGTTTTGGCAGTTTTTTTTGAATCGCCGCGGGATTGCATCTTTGCAATCAAGCCCTCGGCCTGGCGGACGTTCAACGCTTCCTTGATGACGCGCTCGGCCGCCTCGCTTTGCTGGATTGGATTCGGGAGACCGAGAATGACTTTGGCATGCCCCACGGAGAGTCGCCCATCCCGGATGAAATTCTGGACCTCACCGGGCAGCTTGAGCAAGCGCAAGGCATTCGCGACGACCGTTCGGCTTTTGCCGACCTTGGTGGCGACTAGTTCCTGGGTGAGTTGAAACTGGCTGACGAGCTGGGCGTAACCGAGCGATTCTTCGATGGCATTGAGATTCTCGCGCTGGAGGTTTTCAATCAACGCCAACTCCAACACGGCCCGATCATCTGCCTCCCGGACAATCACCGGCACTTCGGTCAACCCGGCGAGTTGCGCCGCGCGCCAGCGGCGTTCCCCGGCGATCAGTTCAAAATCATTTCCTAGCGGACGGACGATGAGCGGCTGGACGATGCCCTGCTCCCGAATGGAATCAGAAAGTTCCCGCAACGCTTCGGGCGGAAAATCTTTGCGCGGCTGGAAGGCGCAAGGCTTAACTTGAGAAACCGGAACACGACGCACTGCATCACGGGAGACTGGAGCGGGGATGAGGGCGGGCGGCAGTGTGACGGGCACGCCAGGAGTCGTCGTGGTAGAAAGTGTGATGGAGGGAGTCGGTGCGACAGCCGCCGAGTTGGCGATAGCTGGAGAGCCACCCAACAGCGCGCCAAGACCGCGTCCCAAAGCCGGTTTTGCCATGGGGTTAGGGTGACGAACCCCTGAAAGATTGTCAATTATCCATCGCTTTGAATGACTGTGCCCGAGGCCTCATTATAGCGCTTGAGACGGCATTGACGGGCTTTGGAACTGAAGCCCAAGAACACTCACAACCCTGGCGCGATGCGATAGAACCGGTACGGTAAAGTGTTCGCGGCTGCATCTTCGAATTGCACGGCACCGTTGGAGTCTGCGGTGACATTGCCGATGTCACTCCATCCCGAGAGATCTGCCGAAGCCCGCACCGTGTAGCTATGTCCAGGCGCACCTGCGAAATAAACGACCACGTGACCGTTAGTGAGCATCTGCACCGGTGTGATCACGGTTGCAGATTGCGAATTGATGATCGTCACAAGACCGACTGTGCTAAGACCCAGCGAATCGGCAACCCTGTAACTGAACGAATCACTTCCCGTCGCGTTCGTTGGGGGCGTGTAAGTGATGATGCCGCTGTTCACAGACACCAGACCGCCGTTCGCGCTCGTCGAACTGATATTTGTAAACGTGATCGTGTCGCCCTCCGGATCCGAGGCCATCTCCATGAGGTTGGTGACATTCAGTGTCAAGGGCAGACCCAGCTTTGTGCCCAGCAGCATGACTCCGGTGACGGGCGCGCGATCAATAATCTCAAGCGTGGCGAGCGTGTTCGAGCAACCGCTGAATTGCGAGTCGCCCACGAACCTTGCGCTAATCACATGCGCGCCATGAGCGAGTGTTGACGTGCTAAAACGAGCCACGCCATTGGTCATCTCAGACGTAGCCACTGTTGAACCGTCCACGGCAAACTCGACTTGTCCGACGGGCATACCTGCGCCCGGGGCGACGACGGACAAGACGCTCGTGAATGTGACCGCGTCTCCCGGCACAGCGGGATTCTCAGAGGCGAGCAAGAGGTTAGTCGTGGTTGCTTGAAGAACATTGATGAACACCGTCGCCACCGCCGGAGTATAATTCGTATCTGTCGGTGTCAACGTCACGGTCAACGCCTGCGCGCTGCCAGCGGCGAGAACTGTTCCTGCGACTGGCGCATAGGCGAATGTTCCACCCACAGAGCCCACAGCGTTCAGTTGCGTAATGCTCAAGGCGACCCCATGAACAATGTCTACTGGATTCGACCAGGTGATCGAGGCTGCAGCCGTTGTCACTGCGAGGGAATTGTTTACGAAAGAGAACGAGTAGTTTGAGGACGCGAGCGTGCCATTGGTGCAGGAGATCGTGTAGCTGCCCACGGGACTATTTGTTCCGGCTTGGCACTCCAGCAACGGACTTCCAAGAACGCCACTTGTTTCGAGCGTCTCACTATTGACGAATCCACTGTAACTGGCTGTAAACACAGGGTTAGTCGCCCCATAAACTCGGGCCTCAGCGTTCGCTGTGACCGTCAACGATGCCGCAACGATGTTCGCTGCCGCGGTCGCCGTTGTGTTGTGCGTGTAGTTGCCAGCGTCACCCCCCAGACTGACGATGCCGCTCACGTTCACCGTCTTGCCTGCCCCGGCATTGGCCGTCACAAACCCAGCCGCTCCAAAGCTATTCGTCAGGTCGTCTCCCAACACCCGGTCATCGCTCAATGTCACGACCACATTGGTCGTAGCGTCGTAGGGCTTGTCCGATGCGCTCGCCGTAATCGTCAAGGCTCTCACGCCGATGTCCCCTGTCGTCGTCACATTGGTGTTGAACGTGTAGTTCCCCGCTGCCGCCCCCACCACCAAAATACCGCTCACGCTCACAACCTTGTTACTGCCAACGTGCTTGTCCGCAAAGTGCGCTGAGGCATGCGTGATCGTCAGCGTGTCACCGGCCAGCCGGTTGTCCCCAAACGTCACCGTCGCAAGCGTGTTCCCATCATATGTCTTGGAGGCCGCGCTGGCTGTGATCGTCAACGATGCCGGACTAATCGTCAGCGTTCCCGCTGTGTACGTGAAGTCGTAGTTGGCAGCACTCAATGTCCCAGGCCCAGCTGTGATCGCATAGTTCCCAGGCGGTGTGTTCGACGCCGCCGCTACCGTCAACGCCGGAACTCCCACAAGCACCTCAGCGCTCTCCCCGTTCACAAATCCGCTGTAGCTCACCGTCAATACTGGATTTGTTGCCCCGTAGAGCCGTGCCGCCGAATCCGCTGTGACCACCAACGCCGCCCGAGTCACGGTGAAGAATTGATCCACGTTGGCGGCCGCGCTGTAATTTGTCAGATCCCCAGATTGGGAAGCCCGCACGGCGACGGTTCCGTTGCCCGTTATCGTGAGCAGACCACTGCTCACCGTGGCAGGCCCAGACAACACGCTGTATGAAACCGGAAGACCTGATGACGCCGTGGCGAGCAGGGCAAAGGGTGTATCCCCATAGGTCTTGGCGGCAATAGAGGGGAAATTGATCGTCTGATTTGTGAGTATAGCCGGGGTGACGGTGATGGTGACGCGTGCGGTGCCGAGATTGGTGTCGCCGTCATTTATGCGACAAGTGAACGTGTCGTTGGCTCGCAGGTTGATGTTGGGCGTATAGACAAACGCGCCGTTGGTCGAGAAGCTCAACACCCCGTTGGTGGGGCTGGTGAGAAGCACCGCCGTGAGGTTTGTGTTATAGACTGGCGTCCAGTTAGCCGTCACACCAGGAGCGATGGCGGTGAGCGATTTGTTTTGTGGCGTGCTGAAAGCGACGTCGTTGACAAGAGGCGTCACGATGACGTCTTCAAAAGAGGCTTGGTATTGGATGAAGTCAGTCCACATATTCAGACTCACTCCCCCCTCCGGATAGGTCGTTGGGTCCAGATCGAAGACGCTAATGTAAGGCACATCATCGAACGAGACTGCGATACGGTTGCCGTCATGGAACGACAGATTGACCTTGTGCCAATTCGTTCCCACCGACGGCAAGTTCACCTGCGCCATTGGGGTATAGCTGGCGCCTTGATAGCCCCAAGCGGTCCAACTCGAGAACTTGATAAGCTTGAGGACGTTTGAGCCACCGGGCGAGTTTTCGGGATACACCCACGCGGTGTATTGCGCGCCCGTGTTGCGATCCAGACGACCCCCAAGACTCGCACCGAACGCTCCCTCTGGAAGTCGTATCCGCGACTGAACGGTGAAGTTCGTCCATACGTTAGTGAGATAGACATTGCCGTAACTTGAAAACGTGTTCGGGCCACAGTCGATGACTGCACCAGAGACATTCCAATTACCATCGCGCAAGACCCACGGAGAAAGCGTTCCAGCATGAGAGAAGCTGTCGGAGAACAGCGAGGGCGGCTGAGTTTTCAGAAAAACGGTCGTGGGGCGGCTGCCCACAGCACCATCGTTCGCGGTGTAAACGAACTGGTCTAACCCTGTGAAGTTTGTTGATGGCGTATAGGTGAAGCCACCGTTTGTGTTCAAAATCAGCGTGCCATAGTTCGGCCCTGACACGAGCGACGCGAAGAACCCGTCTCCGTTCGCATCCACATCATTGGTCAAAACACCAGGAGCGGCGACGGCGAGCGGCGTATTGGCTGTGTAGGTAAAATAGTCGGCGGCTGTATCGGGAGCGACGTTGGGCACAATAGTGATACTCACTGTCGCGGGAGGCGACGTGTTTGAGCCGTCCGAGTCCGCGTATGTGAAGCTGTCACTTCCAAGGTAAGCGGCGGCGGGCGTGTAGATGAAACTTCCATTCGTACTCAATGCCACAGTTCCGTGGCTTGGCCCTGTCACTAGAGTCGACACCAGCAGGCTGCCTACTCCGTTCAAATCATTCGCCAGCACTCCGGGAATTGATGACGAATAGGATTTGCCCGTAGTGACCGTGAAGGAATCATCATTGGCGACAGGCTGCAAGGGGGTCACCAGCACATCGTCATAATGCGTCGTATAAAATGAATTTTCCGAATACATGTGCGCGGCAAATCCACCATTCGTCAAGGGCGGCAGTCCGTCCACATTGTTATCGGTGGCATCAATCCTCAGAATATCATCGAGATAGACCATCACGCGCGTTCCACGAAACTCTAGACGTTCGGTATGCCAGTTCGTTCCGACGTCTGGGAGCGACACTTCAGCCATGGGTGTAAACGTTGAATTCCATGAATTCCAAGTGTGAAACTTTATGAGGCGCATCAGCGGCAATCCACCCGATCCCTGCGAGCCTGCCGGATAAATCACCGCCATATATTTTGCCCCTGTCGAGGCATTCAGCCGCCCTGCAAATCCACCGCCCCAAGCACCCTGCGGGAGCTGCACACGTCCCTGAAGCCGGAAGTCCGTGAGATTCATGGAAACATAAAAATCCTCGTACTCCTGCGAGCCTGTATGAGTACCGATCAATTCGTCGCCCGTAATAGACCATTGGCCCAATACAGGCGTCCATGGCGCCGTTAAGCCGGCGTTAGTGGATCGGGAAAAATTGTCGTAAAAAATCGCGCCCACTGGTCGAACAGTGATCGTCACGGGGACCGCAGCCGAGACTGTAGCCCCATCCGACGCACGGTATGTGAAGGTGTCTGTCCCGATAAAACCTACTGGGGGCGTGTAAGAGAACCCCCCATTGTTCGTCAGCGTCAACGTCCCGTGACTTGGGCTCGTCACTAAAACAGCGGTCAATCCGGAGGACGGGGTATCATTTGTCAACACGCCACCAGCCGGAATCTGCAATATCGTTCCTGTGGTCACCAAGTAGTCATTGGCATTGGCCACTGGGGCAGCAAACGCATCTGCGCCAAGGGATAGGAAGTACACGAGCAGTGTCCAAACAACCAAGCTTTTGTAAATCCAACCCTTAAACTTGCGACCCTTCGTGATTGGATTTGTCATTTTTATGCCGAACAACAATATCCTAGAAGGATGTTGTTTCTGAATTAACCACGCCAGTCGTCCCAAAGTCACTACTGAAACGCCAAGCGGTATATACTGAACAAATTCCAAGACAGTCAGCCCCAGATCAGGACAGACAAAAAACTCGCCTCGCGAAACGTGTTCACGCAAAATCGTGCTATGAGCTCCACCTCTTTTTCCTTTTATCCGCAGCCAGAAGATCGCCGGCGCTTCCTCACCCGACTGACACTGGCCTCTGCCTTGTTCGCCGCCCCTGGCGCATTCGCAGAAGCGTTGACCCGCACCCCAAAACAGGCTGAGGGCCCCTTCTATCCAGACAAACTTCCATTAGATACAGACAACGACCTGATCCTTCTCAACGACTCGCTCACGCCCGCCGTCGGTGAAGTCACTTGGCTCACAGGACGCATCCTTGATGCCAATGGCAACCCTATCCGCAATGCCACCGTGGAAATCTGGCAGTGCGATGCCAAAGGGGTTTATCTGCATGGGAAAAGCAACGCCGCCGCCAAGCGCGATGCAAACTTTCAGGGTTTTGGCAGATTCATCACAGGTTCGACGGGCGAATACCTTTTCCGCACCATCAAACCCGTGGCGTATCCAGGGCGCACACCGCACATCCATTTCGCCGTCAAGTTCAAGGGGCGCGACAAATTCACCACTCAATGTTACATCAAAGGTGAATCGCAGAACGATCGCGACGGCGTGTTAAGGGGTATCCGCGATGCGAAAGCGCGTGAGTCTGTGATCGTAGCATTTGCTCCGATGACAGACTCCAAGGCGGGCGAGCTGGCAGCGACGTTTGACATCGTGATGGGCTTCACCCCGGAAGCGTGAGTTTCGAGTCCATCATCCTCACCCCACCTGGATGTCCGTGAACACTTTCGCTCCCCGACAACTCTTCAACACCCGCGCGAGAGGGGTGTTACCTTCGGAAGAAAGCGATTCGCGCAAGGCGGCTTGCTTACCCGCGCCGGAGGCCAGCACCCAGACATTACGGGCAGCCGCAATGGCATCGTAGCCCAGCGTGACGCGGTTCAGCGGCGGCTTGGGCGAATTGGCGATGGCACGGTAGATCGCAGGATTGAGCCGTGCGATCTCCGGCTCTTCAGGGAAGAGCGACGCCACATGACCGTCCTCACCCATGCCGAGGAAAACGACGTCAAGCATCGGCTGGCTGAGAGCATTGAGCGAGACCGTTTTCCGAATGTCCTCAGCGGCCAGTTGCGCGGCAACATCAGGCGACAACTCACCCGAGATGCGATGAATCTTTTCCGGCGCGATGGCAAGCGGACCGAAAAAGTGTTCTGCTGCAGCGGCATAACTGCTCTCCTTGTCATCCGGCGGCACGCAACGCTCATCCGCCCAGAAGAAGTGGACGTTGCCTAGGGAAATATTACGCGCTGTGGAGAGGTCGCTGACTGCGGCGAAAAACTTGAGCGTGATGCGCCCACCGGAAAGAGCCACGCAGTGCGGCACGCCCGAACGATTCGCGGCGGCGATTTCATGGAGCCACGCCGACGCGACGGCGCTCACAAGCGCTTCAGGACTCGTGAATGGAATCAACTCAAAGGCGGCGTTCATCAGTGGTTTCTCTATTCGATTGGGATGTTCAGGACAGACGCTAATCAAACCTTGGCGAGCATCTTATGCGAAAGCTTCCGAAACTTTCACTTAAAGTGACTGCTTCAGCCTAGTCGCTGCTTGGTATCACATCAAGATTGTTACTGTCTATGGGGTGAGATTCAACGCACTCTCGACACGGCGTCACGCCCCGCATGGCCGCGCAATTCAAAAGTCTGTAAATTCATAGGGCGTTAAACTGAGGGTGGGTTTTGGATTTCCATGTTGAGGTAAATTTTTCCTGTTTCCCAATCGTCGCTGGTTTCGCATAGGAGCGCGG